>Ga0209512_1000543_pt1 | contig 59147 bp, 61 predicted proteins | sample frozenSSSSmetaG_FD_184142 | JGI IMG/M metagenome (GOLD analysis project Ga0209512, IMG submission 184142) | Glacier valley bacterial and archeal communities from Borup Fiord, Nunavut, Canada, to study Microbial Dark Matter (Phase II) -... | ecosystem: Environmental > Aquatic > Freshwater > Ice >...
ACGACTTTCCTGCCCATAGGTACCCAGTTGATACATATCGCCGGTTAGAGCGAGCGGTGATCCCACCGTGGTTCCACCATAGGCGGTGATCTGCTGTACCGACTGGATGGTGATGCCATTGGTAGGTGTCGTGTTTTCGCCCATCCACACAGATGGTGAAGTGCCAGGTTGGGTATTGGCTACCTGTACTTCCCAGGTAACCGTATTACCGGTGACCGTTACTACCGGCGTCGCCGCGTTGACCACGATATTGGATTTGACAAGATTAATCGTGTTACCCGAACGCGGTGTAAACTGGTTACCACCGGATCCTGGTGGAAGCGTTTCTAGATACGTCGGACCTGGAATCACTTCCAGCCTGAATGCGTCTGTTGCAATCGTTGGAGACTCACAAGTCGGGCGTAATACAGCTGAAAAGTTGATATAAAAACCTTCGTCCGGCAGTAGCCAGCTACCTCCTTGATCAGTAAACAGTTTTCGTAGATTATATCGATACTCGCTCCCAACAATTGCGTCAGGTACCGCTGCCGTCATGGTAGTGCCTACTGACTGATAGTTTGAAACACCTCTGGTGTACGTTATATTGAACTGCACCAAGCTATAACCCGTAGGAACAGTATAGTATAAATTGTCAGGCACGGCAAATTGGCGATATTCATCTGTGTAATAATTAATTCCCGGCCCACCATTGTTGATGTTTGCACCGACTACAAAGCCCAGTTGTCCCGAACTGGTAATGTTGTTGCACTCATTTCCAGAATAAGTTTGTCCGTTTAATGCATAATACATCATTCCCAACAAAGTGAATGATCCTGAGAAATTATCACAAGACCATTTGTCTCCTGCTGTTCCTGCTGGATTTGCGGCATTGCTTAGATAAAAGTCCGTTGAAACCGTAGTTGTGTTGAGCATCCCAGGAATGCCATTCGTTACTTTCAAGTGCGCTTTAACCGTAACAACATCTCCATTCACAAACTCGGTATACCCTGCCGTGGCCAACTTGTCTATGCTGATGTCTACAACTCCGCTGGCAACGCCAGGCGTAAATGTAAATGCAAGGCCGGTTTTATTGACTTTGGTAACTGTACCAGTGGCGTCCGTGATCAGCACATCAGCCGTTACGGCAGAAAAATTTGCTCCTGCCGAAGCTGGAAAGGAGAATTTGGCATAACCGAATTTGAAATTGACAGGACTTGCACCATCGTCTTTTACCTTTCCAAGATAAGTAAATTCGAGAATGTCTCCACGCGATACCCAGGTATTACGAACGTTTGAACTAAGGCTGGCACCATCAGGCTGTCCATTATTATCATTGTCTGGCAGGCCAAAGGTCGTCCGAAGAACAGTAAAATTGGAATTGATCATACCGGGATCCGGGCAGGGACCAGGGCAATGCAAGTTTGTTGGCGTATCGCTACAATAAACTTGTTGCTCACAGGTTGTGCAACCTGCATTTCTATAAAATACCTTGGTATTTATCGAGGCTCCTGCGGGCGGAGAAGCTGAACAGTCCAAGGTGATGCTTTCGATGGTTAATAAAGCCTTGTTCAATGGAAATCCACCACCGCCTGTAATTGTAAAACTAATATCAAGGACCTGGCCTGTTTGCACCACGCTGGTAGGACTGATAATAGTTCCACCTGATGTTTTTAACTTGATCAAATTAGGAGCACTATAAATCAACCCTGCCGGTAAAGTTACCTGATAACGAAAAGTGCTTCCCGCAGCCTGGAGTGCGGACGATCCTGCGAAGCTGGTGGTTTCGAATTTTAGAGTGTACTGTTGCCCTGGTATCATGTCTGTGGGGAAGTCTTCAGTGATATCCAAAGACTCCGCTGTAACCGTCCGCAGTTGAACTAAATTGCCACTTGTAAGCGTATTTGCAACTACGCTGCCGCATTCATTTTTGTACGAATTACGAATACCGGAATACGGTGATAAACCTGGTAAGCACTCCGTATAACAACAGTTTATCTCATCATATTGAAAATAAATTTCTTGCCCTACCAGAAGATCAGGTATCACGAGATCCAAGCGGTCCGGCGCTGTCGTACTCAAGCAGCTTGCCGTAGTATAATTTACTTGATTATTTAGTGTTACACCAGAAGCCGCACCTAATGGCACTGTTACATAAGTGCCGCCACTTCCAATTTTATACTTGAACGTTCCGGGTATATATCCCATTTGGTTGTTTTTTGGAAAGGCCGTGGCATTTCCAGGCAATGCGTTTGACGTACCATTGTAATGAAACAGGCGTAAGAGTATGTCTTTGGCTGTAGCGGTTCCCGTGTTGGTAACCTTGAACTCCTGTGTAACTGCTATGCCTCGGCACTTCGGGAGATTAGTTGTTACCGGAGTAACCGTCAGCACCGGCTGCTTGCTATTATCAATCGATAGTGCGGTTGTCTGTGTATCGTTCTGAGGAACGCAAGGCTGCACGTTGTCAGGTCCTACTCCATAAAAGGCGTTCAGGCTGGTATTTACATTGGCGCAACTGGCGATCTGCAGGTTTTGCGTAAAAGTAAAATATTCGTTTTGGCCCAGGTGGTTGTCCTGGGCCGTGCTGCTGATGATGAAGCGGTATAAGTAGGTGGTGTTGGTTCCTACGGTGGTCGACGACAGCAGAGACACCGTCACCGTTTCTCCAAGGTTGGTTGTCGACACAGAATGGCCCACGTGGGTAACACCAATACCGCTCACGTCAGAGACATAAACGGTGTCAATATTTCCAAATCCATTGTTGTTGATTCGGTAGGTGCGTACATAGCTATCACCTACCACACCGGCAGTCGCAGGTGCATTGGCCAGGGTGGTGATGTTGATCTTCGCATTCCTCAAATTGAACGCATTACTCAGCTTTGCAGGCTGTGCTGCGCCTGCCGTAGGTGTTAATACGTAAGATGCCTGGTTCCCGGCCCCGCCAATGGCAGCGCAGGTAGCGATTGCTTTAAAAGTGAAAGTGGCATTGGTGCCGGTGGCAGGAATGCCGGTCAATGCAAGCGTGGCTACATTGCCAGCAAGAGTGGTTTCACTCACACCAAGCCCACCCGAAGGTGTCGAAGAACTGCCCAGGTAAATGTAACCCGCTGGCAAAGTAACCGTCAGCGAGCCCGTCGGCGTGGTGCCTCCGAGCACCGTCACCGTAAAGGTGCGCGACCCGTTGGCCACTTCAAAATCCAGTGCAGGAGCACCTGTCCCCGCTTCGATCTGTTGGGCGAAGGAAGGTAAGCCTTGCATTGTGAGCAGCAAAGTGATCATACCAGCATAAAAAATAATCGCACTGCGCTTGCAAGCACGCTGATGCTCAGGCATCTTTCCAGTTGCACTGTGGTTTCCTCCGGGGAGGTAGTACCTCAGGAAAAGGAGGAAAATTTGTAATAATCTGTCCATAATTGTCTTGTTTGTGTTCATTAAAATTTGATTAGTGTGCTTTACAGTTGCGCAAGTACGGGTACAAAAAAGTACAGGCAGACCGCCAATAGAAAACCCTGAGACGGGTTGTCATATCGCAATCTGTAACGGACTTTCGTTGTGCAAAAACTTACTTTATTTTGCTTCTATCGGGAGGAATCGATAGGCAAATGTAAACGATCTTTGCCGATGAATTTTTGGCCGACATAGTTACAAAGCAGTGACATTCATCTAGTTAAAATGGATTGTAGAATAACAGTCCAAATTTTTGTAGTACATTTTTATTTTGCCTTTACAATTACCTTGCAATCTGCTTCTGAAACTTTTTTTGTACATCGACAACAATTGCCCGGGTGATGTCTGTCTTCTTGCAAGTAATCACGAAAACAGAATAATATTTCTACAAATAACTTTTTATTCATTTGATTGTTAGCATGTTGTAAAATAAAGTCCCTGATTTTTATATTTAATTTCACAAAAAAAGCCTCTGTATTAAAAGTATCGCGTTGCGGCCTTTTCGGAAAAGTGGAAAATTTTGTTCTATTCATGTTCTATGAATTTTACCCCCTAAAAATTGCGGGTCAAAACTGTACTAAATTTGGGGGTATAAGCTTGATGCGAATTACCGTTTTCACGGCCATTTTGCTAGTCAAATGCCTAGAAAGTGTTCAGGTTTCCAGGCCTGTAATCACTGGCTTTTCAAAGCGTCAAGACGGTCCAGGGTTAAATCCACCATTCTCTGGTAACGCTCCAAATTGGCCCTTCCGGCAAGGATGACTGCTTCCAGATACTCAATCTCGGTCAAGTATTCGGGATGTTTCTCTAAAAGCGAAACAAGCCTGTCAACACTCCGGCCGGCAGCCTGCAAAAGCCGCTGCTGACAGGTACATTGAAGGATGTAAGAGTTCACAAGATAAGTGAGGGCTTGAATATGCTTTTCGTCTTTAAGAAATACGAATGACATCATCTGGTTGTTTGATTCCATTCCTTTTACGATGGAAACCTCACTTAGTAACATCATGAAGCGTGTAATTGCACCAATCCTTTATCTCCGTTTTTTGAACAGCTGCAACAAACTGATCCTGGCGCATTGGTCGCTATTTTTTTAGAAGTGATTTGCATTTTGGATCAGTGTAAAAGCCGGGACATCTTATGACACTTTGGTTAAACAAGCCACCAGACCAATCACATTTTCTCTCACAACCCCTCCGAGGGGATTGCGAGAAAAAATATTGAAGGCAAATTGAAAGACACCTCAATCCTTTGTTACCTGGGACTATTCGTTTTAAAGTTTACGTATTGCATTTTCTAAACCCACACCTGGGAGATCCTTGACAACCTGGATTTAAGTGAAAGCGGAGACACACCCATCATTTCCCACCAAATGTATAACCGATACTTACATTGAATAGCATTTGCGAACCGGCGATTCCAATATTTGAAGCTTTAAGCGTTTCGTCCTTATTTGTAAACTTGTTTTGATAAGTAAATTCATTGTTTGTCAAACTGCTGCCTACATTTGGCCACCAACGCAAACTGGTGCTTGTTGTAACTCCCTGCAGCCAATTGCTTTGATTTTTAAACGGCATATAACGATAATATGCACCAAGCCCAACGGAATAGGTTTTATATGACTTGATTAAATTTGTGCTGTTTCGCGTTTCGCCATCGTAATATACCTCCCAGCTATGCATTTTCGGCTCAACTCTGACGTCGAAAAACGAGGTGATCCGATAACCAACTCCAAACCCGGTTGAATATGGCAAATGATAGGCTAACCTTTGCGCCTTAGCATCACCGGTAATTGTCCCACCCGACATATTTAATGAAAATCCGTGGGAATAGTCAAAACTCATTCTTTTTGAAAAATATGTAATTTCGACATTGCCCCCTTTCAGCACTGCGGGCTGAATTAGTCCTGCTAAAACACTTACACGATTGGAGAACAAAAATTCCTTTTTTTCCTTTGCTTTTTGCCCGAATGAGGTATGATTGAGCAACAGAATAATGTTGATTACGAAGATTATTTTTTTTGATACTTGCATTGTGCCTTTAGTTATGATTGTTAAAAGCACAAAATTACTATTCGCTGCACGAGCGTTACTGAACATTTGCTAAGAAATACAAGGGAGCGTTTTTAACTCAAGTGAGATCTTGAATGTTCAGAAAAATATCTGAAATAAAAATCCAAGTACCTAGAAATTTTGATGTAACGCTAGTAAACACTAGACATGTTTTCGCAGCCGGCTTAGGTGTTGAGGCGAAATGCCTAAATACGAAGCGAGGTATTGCAGAGGTACTGTCTGAATCAGTACTGGGTTGTTTTTTAATAGATACTGATATCGTTCATCTGCGGATTTATTAAGAAAAAGTGAAATTCGTTTCTCCATAATCATAGCGAGATTCTCGGCTGCTTTTCGTCCAAACTCCTGTGTCGAAGGGATTTTTTGATAGAGCGTGTCTAAATTCCTTTTACTGATAACAAATAGCTCAGTTGGCAGGATTGCCTGAATGTTCTCAGTGGACGGCTTTTGAGTTGTGAAACTCGAAAAAGAAGTTACAAATTCATTCGGTAAAGAAAAATAGCAAGTTATATCTTCACCTTTGTCATTTGGGTAAAATATTCTCAGCATCCCTGTCCTAATAAAAGCCACCTGATCACAACTCTTGCCTATTTCCAAAAAATACCCGTCTTTTTTCAAGGCCAAGGGTTCGAAAAGTGACAACATAAAATCCAGTTCATCTTCCGAAATTGAAATCGTATTTTTGATTATCTGTTGAAGAATTAAGCTCATTTTGAATTTTACTCTAATCGTTATCCAGAAGGTTTCGGTCTTGCTTCATAGCGCTTATTTGTTTCAGCCGGACATATAGAGGCACTCAACATCATCAAAGATACAATACCAATTAAAAAATCAGCCTATAGAAATGAAAATCGTGGAACTGTCTTAACATTTTTCACCTTAGGGTACCTCCCCCAAACTGAGCAACTACAACCGCAACATACCCGAGTTCATCATTTCTCTGAGTTGAAGTATGTTTTTGATGCGTAACTTTTCAAAGATCCTATGCTTGGCTATACTCACAGCAGAAACTGGAAGATTGAGTTTTTGCCCGATAAAGTTGGTACCATGGCCTTCCATTAAGTACGCAGCCACAACCTTCTCCCGTGGATTGAGGGACTTTACAAATATATTTTTCCTCCCAATCACTTGTTCCGCGATCATCATAAGGCCCTCATGACAAATGTATCTTTGGCCTTCCAAAACGGACTTTATACATTTTGCAAATTCATGGACAGGTTGATTTTTCAGTAAAATACCCTTTGCACCATCCTTCAAAATCTTGATCAACTCGTAATATTTAATTTGGTTGCAACAAACAATAATTGGTGCGGTCTTATTAATGTCCCGAATCTCTCCCCAAATCCTCAGATTAACTGTTTCAAAGCAAATAAATACCAGGTCAGCAGTTTTTAGCGAAGTAGAATTTATGTCGGTTAAGTCGTGAGTGTTTTCCGAAAAGGTCGAATTGTCAAAATGCTCCTTAATTAGCTCTCTGATTCCGATTCTGGAGATGGAGTGATTTTCGAAGATAGATACATGCATGAATTTGGCAGATAAAGTTTGATGTTTGAAACTATTAAAGGATGAAACCCAACAGGCGCCAACCATTTGGAAATCGTTCAACGTTGACTGGATCTGATCAGCCGCTACCAGCTTTATCCTATAGTGAAAAAAATGTTTGCCATGCTTACAAGTTGGCAGTGTTTTGCCTGCGCACCACTCCTACTGGCCTGAAAATAATGAGGCTACCCTTTTGATCGCAAAAGAATCACGGTAGTACTCTGAATGATTTTATCTGATAGCAATAGCAAGCAAAATTTGATGACTAATCATTGATTGGCGGCTTGGTACACATAAGTTTTACCATCCATGACAGATTGTAAGCAACAAATATGCTCCTTTTCGCTGGCTTGCTTTGAAATATAGGCCACCGCTTTCTTACTGAAACCGGTGAGAGACCGCCAATGACTAATATTATCTGAATATACAATCAGGTTGGCCTGTGGGAATTTATTTCTGAGTGTATGAATATCATCAATATCTACTACATCAGAGTCTGGTTCGAGGCCCCAGACAATAATTGACATTTCTGTCAAATCTATTGAGCTCGGAAGATTTAGCGCATTTCCTGCTTCGTAGACGTGGTAGCCTTTGTAGTTCGCGCTAATGAGACGTTTTAAACCAAGACGCAGCAGCGGTTGGTTATCAATAATTAGTATACTGTTCATACTCAGCCCTGCTTTCGCAAAAATTAGTTGTTAAATGATGGATTGATATCAAACTGATTATTAATCAATTGCAATTTTCAATTCCAAACGAAGCAGAGGCTCAAGATTGTAAATTACGAGGATTTTCATGCTAATATTCCCGCTTAGCAGGTCTTTAATTGTAGATGGATAGATCATTGACTGAGTGCTCATTTTGCGGATTTACTCGTTACAAAACAATACATTAACAAGATAAATCCTATCGGATAGTCTCGCAATAGCGATCGATTAAAGTGTTCTTTTCGTTTATTGAAAGTGCCGTTCCATTTATTGTCACAACGATGCGGATAACCTATTACCGTTTAAACCATTCCAATATTTCTGTTTTGCGGTCCCGGGCAAAAGGGATCATATCTGAGGTGCTAAGCTTTAAATATCCGCTGTCGCGGGTGATCAGTTTGTCAACAAAGACCATATTGACCAGATGCGATTTGTGAAGGCGAACGAAGCCGTACGGAATAAGTTGCTGTTCGAAATACTTGAGGGTTCTGGCTGATAGAAGGTTATTTCCATCCTGAAAGATGAACCTTGAATAGTTTTCTTCTGCCACTAACTGCACAATGCCGTTAATTGAAATCAGGTTGATACTTTCTAAATTATGAACGGATATCTTGCTATTCTGTTTTGCGATAATATCATTTAAAGAAGGCTTTGGTTGCGTGGCCCTGGAAACCAGTAGTTGTTTCCAGGCAATAAACTTGTTAATCGTATCCTGAAGCTCCTGCTCTTTGACAGGTTTAAGGATGTAGTCAAATACTTGTTGTTTAATCGCTGTGATCGAGTAACTGGAAAAAGCTGTGACATAAACCATGGGAATATTCAGATGTTTGATTTCCTCAAGGATATTGATACCGCTCATCTGGGGCATCTCAATGTCTGAAAAATAATATCCGGTAAATTCTCAATGATTGACCTGCAGGCTTGGTGGGGATGGCTAAATGACTCTATTGTATCAAAATAGTCAGTGATGTTTTCAATCTTAGCCTTTAAAAGCAAGCCCGAGCGAATTTCATCATCAATAATAAATGCTGTTACCACACGAAGAAGAATTTAGGATGGGTAAGCACATTTGTACAAGGGTACCAGTATACTCACCAGATTTGTCAATAATTTCAAAACTGGATTCTGACTTAAATACTTCTGATATGATTTCAAGCCTTTTAGTAGTGAGTGCTATGCCGACATGCCCGCTTTGATAATAGGTATTTTGTCGGAGTTGCTCTGCCACTCTGCGTCCGACCCCATTGTCATCAACCGTAATTTTCAGGAGAGATTCGCTTTGCCTGCTGATCGATATAGAGACCTGACCTCAAGGCTTTTTCATGTTCAGAATACCGTGCCTTACCGCATTTTCGACAATGGGTTGGATAAGTAGTGGAGGAATTACGAATATTTTCCAATCTATAATTGAAGGCGTCTTAGCGCTCAATTTTTACAATTTATCGATCGTTTGGTACTGACAGGTAGCCTGTCTCAGCACGTCTGATTGCTTCTTCCAGATTAATAACGTTGTTAATGTTTAGTTTTTTGAAGAGCGTGGCTTTGATTGTGCTTATTGTCGATGGCTTTCGGTTAAGTTCTTTCGCAATCCAGAGGGCTTATGCCCTTCCATCAGTATCTCGGCAACCTGCATTTCACGTGGGGATAGCTTTGCTGGAGGCTTTTAAGGGGAATTTTTAGCTTCCAAAAAAATAGTGCTCAATATCAACTCTTCAAGGTCGCTTCCTATGAAGCGATTTCCACTTAGGACCTGGCTTACACATTTTAGAAATTCCGGTATGCGCGTATTACGGGTAAGGCAGCCGTGGATGCCAAATTTGAAGAATTGTTTGAGCATCCTTGCATCCGGGATTTTCGCATATACAACTGTCAATCCCAAACCATACCATTTCCTTGCCAGCCTTAGTGTTTCAAGGTTATTTGAAGGGAGAGGATCCCCGAGTCCCAATATGATCAAATTCGGAAGTACGTTGGTGTATTGTTGATGAAATGTTGAGATAGAGTCAGACTCTAAAATGAGTTCATTATCAAAATGTTCTGTTAGTAAAATATTTAGTCCCTTACGTAGTATCGGATTTTTGTCGATGAGAACAGTGATCATTTTTAATTTGCAGATAAGTGATGTAAAATATTTTGGATTGTCAAAACAGACTGTCTCTGGGCAGGGCAAACGCATTTAGGTTTTGTCAAATGCGAGATATCCAAAACTCACAAAAAAGAATAAAGGCTATCCAACAAAATTTTTAAATGCGTTTGCCCTGGTCTCTGGGACCCAAATCGTCCAGAGACAGCCTTTTCGATATATTCACCGATGTTGCTAATAGGTACGTTGAATATTTCCAGCTATTATTTTTCTAATTCATCTATGTTTGTTTGATTACAGCTATCACTGACGAATGCTCTATTAATGACTAATGATGACCTTTTTTACACTTTTTGAGCCGTCGGCAAGGATGATCCTCACCGTGTAAGCTCCACTGGGCAAGCTGCTAACTTTGATACCTTCCGCAGAGATATCACCAGTGCCTTTTGCATATTCGTCAAGCTTGACGATGTTACCGTTAAGGTTTATGATCTCGACAGACCTGATCGGTTGGTTGCCAAAATTACTGATCATCAACACTCCGGACACTGGATTGGGATACAGATTAAGACTATAATTATCCTCAGAGCGGATGACCTAAATTCGACTGTATGCGAACGTTGCATCCTGGTCCATCATTTTTAGACGGTAGTAATTCAGGCTTGCTACTGGAGCGTTGTGTGTGAATTCATAGTTTGTAACCCTTTTACTTTCACCCGATGCGACCAAACCTGTCTCAAAAAGCCGGCATCGGGCTCGAATCCATCGGAAAGCGTGCCCAGGCCATTCATGGAGATCTTGTGTTATTGAACCCAACAAGTGGAGGGACTACCCTAAGGGTCAGGCTGCCTGAGCCCATATCGCAATAGACTACATCGGCAAGTCTCACACGGACATCAAAAAATTACTCTCACGGATTATTGCATAAACTGCATGCAGTCAGTCTATAATCAAAATATAGGCAAAGTGATTCCAAGAATTTGAAGCGTAACTATCCCCCGTTTTACTTTTGCCTTTGATTCCATTTTATCTTTTTACTACATGTTGTACGGCTGAAAGAAAAGATAGCAAAAAGTAAAGGGGCTTAATGGGCTTCAAATTCCATCTGCTTAAGGAAATCTGCTGGCATAAAAACCACGAGATAGCGGGATTGCACGAAGGGTCATACCGCCCGCACCCGCTTCGAAATATTCTACTAAAATACTCCGATCTTTTGATGAAAACTGATAGGATGGCATAGCCATTTGACTACTTGTCGCTATAAAACATTCTTGACAAACTGAATTGAAGTTGTTTGCCATTGCGATCAAAAAACTTCTAACTTATTGATAATCAATGTTTTTATTCAAAAAAAATACGTCGTCAGTAGAAATTAATTTGTAGTTTTGAGCCATTGAAAATATTCATCAACAAATCCTTAGCTCTTTGAAAAAACTACTTATTACCAGTTTTACGCTGCTCTCATTATCCGGCTATAGCCAATGTCTGCAATCAGAAATCATTATTGACAATTTCAGTGGCCCGGCCTGTACTGTTTCACTCGTGAACGCCGATCCGCTCAATACAGTCATGCAAACGGAATGCACCGGTAGATCCGGCTCTATTTCCGGGGCAGCCGATATCTGGATTCAAAAGAACTCGCCAGCTGCCGGAGGATCAGCCACAACCATTGGGTATTCAGGGTTCAATAATTTTGATACAGGCCCTGGCGCCGGGCTGATTTCAACCTTTTCAATTACCTGGGATGGAACCGACTCAAATACAAATCCCGATTATCCAAACTTAACGGGGCCTATATTATTAGACTTTACAAACAGAACCATTAAATTCACTGCATCAGTGGACGACATTGGTGCGGGCAATTCCGTAACGTTTATTGGTAGTGTCTGGGACGCCGCCGGTAACATGTCGACTGCTACGCTTGTACTTTCAGGTGCCAGGGCACAAAGTACATCAGAAGTATTGAATCTGGGGGCGTTTACCGGTACGGCCGACCTGACCGATATTAGGGCGATCCAGCTTAAACAAACGACCACGCAGGGAGGAATGGATCTAACGATCGAAAAAGTGGCCGCTGTTTGTAAAGATGTAAATTTACCTGTTACGCTCAAAGAGTTCAAAGGCAGTTACGCCGAGAAGATTATCGACCTTAGCTGGAGCACCACAGCAGAAACAAATTCGGATCGCTTTGAGATCGAAAGGAGCTTCACAGGAAAAGGCTTTGAAAAAATAGGAACTGTACAGGCAAAAGGACAGTCAGAATTGAATTACCATTTTAAATACAATCAGCTTTTATCGAGCACGACCTTCTTCAGGCTAAAGATGGTGGATAAAGATGAAACGTATGCATATAGTCGTTTGGTCGTGTTAAAACCAAACCCGGATGACGCGCAGTTATTGGTAGCTTTTCCAACAGTTTTCAATAATTCACTTACTGTTAGCCTGTCGGTAGTAATTCCAGGTGACATTGCAATACGAATCTTAGATATCAATGGTACTATTCGAAATCAGAAAATTGCCAAAGTTGTATCTGGAACCAACGAAGTGGAAATTAACAGTTTGGGAAGTCTCAGCTCTGGCATGTACATCGTCCAGGTGGAAACTGAGGCAGGTATTCATTCCAGGAAAGTCATAAAACAATAGGCAATATTAGGTAAGAGCAATCAGCCTCCCACTTCGGCCGGGACTTTCGATTCTCCTTATGCCGTAGGTGGAATCGCCCTGGGATACCAGTATAGCCTGTTGACAACTTATAACAGAACGCGCGCGCTCGAACCCGGTGACAGCTATACGGTGTTACATTCTGCCTATACTTTAGACATTTCGGCAAGTCGTGAAAGGCTCGGAGTGCGTGGGTATGTGGATCTGGTAGCCGTGGCAGACGGGGGTTGAACAATGAATGAGCTGAACGAAAGTAATAACATGTCGCCGGTTCTAAGGTTGTATGCAGGATGGTACTATTGAGAATATTGTGTAAATATGAATGGATGACCCTTGCCAAATTACAAGTTCGGTTTTCACCCCTGGACCAGTTGGAGCATCTTTAATTTGTAAAGTTCCATTATTTGTCAGCAAACCCGGACAGTCTATGGCGACCGTTTAGGCTTGGTTGCCATAGACTGTCCGGGTTTATCTAGTTTCAAAGTTAATTGGCAACGTATATCTGGTGGTCACTTTTCTCCCTTTTCTTACTGCGGGGTCCCAGCCGCCACTCGTTTTTTTCACCATTTCCAGTACTTGGCGATCCACATTTTTAGATACGCCCCTATCCAGGGAATAATCGCTCAGTTTTCCGTTCTCGTGCACAATAAAAGAAACCAGAAGCTTACCCCTCGGAATGCCGTTTGCCGGATTCACAGAAGGAAAGATATCAACATGCTCATTCAGTAGTTTGATAAACTCCTTTGGGCCACCACGAAACTTTGGTGGGATTTCATCCACCGTATATTCAGTTGGCTGCTGTCCAGGATTTCTGACGCCTTTTAGTAACACTCCATCTTGATAATCTTCTTCGTAAACCAGATCATTGATTGAATGTCGACCAACCCAATGACCCGTTTTTAAGCCATTTACAACGAGTCCCTCTTCGTAAACCATTTCTCCATCATAAATCCCCGCCGCAATTCGGGCAGTTCCCGAACCCTCTTTAACCAGAACAGTTCCGTCCATATCCCAGTTTTCAATCACTGAAACCTTTTTTTTACTGTCCAGCAGGATCACATTTCCAAGCTGACCGTTTTCGTACCAGGTGGTAATTTGGGTGAGACTGTCTGCGGAAATTTTTTCCTCCCGCAACATTCCGTTTCTGAAATAGGATTTGCTTACTGATGGTAGTTTCCCACTTCCCGGGTAGGCCACAAACGAAAGAAGGCGCCCGTCTGCCTGGGTTATTATTTCTTCTGAAGGACTTTCCCAATTCCCCATATTGGCCGAAATACGGTATGCCTGAACAGAATCCAGCTTGATCGGACCAGTCAGGTTAACCCAGATCTCATCCTTCTCGAAAGGAAAGGTCTTCACGGTTTTCCATTCACCGCCTCTTTTTTCCTGAAATAGAATATCCGCCCGTACATCCCCGTAACGGTTTACAGGAATCACATTTCTGAATTTGAATTTTTTCTCGTCAGCAACCATCGTCAGATTTTTATCAAAATATTCAATCATCGCGCTTTGCGTGCTGTCGTAAGATGGGATCGGAAGCGTCCTAAAAACGACCGGGTACACAACAGCCTGCCGTACCGGCTGACCTTTTATCCTGGCCGGTTTCCAGGCATTGTACAGACTCAACACACGCAGAGCTTCGGGATCACACAAGCTATCCAGCGACCGGGCAATCCCTATACCAGTCATGGTTCCGTCCGGTTCCACAACACCTTTGATCAGCACACGTGAATTAAGGCCTTTCGCAGCGGCACGAACCGGAATCCTCAGGTTGGCCGCTACGAAACGGTTGAAGAGTCCAAGCCCACCGGCAGGCTCCGCAGCTTTTTCGACTTCATTGGACTGGTAAATTGTTTGTGAAAATGTTGAAAAACTGATCAGACAAAACAGTGCTACTATATTTCTCAATGGCCAAATTTTTGATTATAGAAAGATAAAAATAAAATATTCCGACACCTCAAAAATAGCCAAATGGTTATGAAATCAATCAATTCATGCCGTTAACATTGCGTATCGCACCTGATTTCAGAAATCCATAAAGGTATTCGTTATCAAACGAAGCATCCTAAGTTGTTGAAGATAAATACAGTAACAGGTAATTTTTTCAGTACGATTTAAGGAGCTCCTGAGATATTTGATCGTAACTAGACGGCCTTTATAACTGGGATTATGGAGGAGATTGATTTGGTGGGGGTTGAGTGAGGTATTTATCAAAAAAAACAGTACCTGCCAATAAAACAAAAAAGCACCTCCGTTAGTAGTAGTCTATGGGTTATGACATAACTTTTTAAGTTTCAAAACCAGCTAAAGTTACCAATAAATCTTTCCAGCCCGTAACAGGTAACCCAGATATGGTATTGTAACAGGAAATCGGATGAATGAATTTTGTACTGGAAAATAATTTAGTCAACCATCAAATCCCATTAAAATGAAAAAGCACATTTTGTTGCTCGCTAGCTTTGGCTTCCTATTGTTAGGCTGTGAGCAACCTGAGCAAGCTATAGTAGAACCACAGTCCATGGTGTCATCGGAAAATGAAACAAATTCATCGCAAGCGAAGCTGGATGGACTGACTCGCCCGGATTTACGGATCAGCAAAGTAGTACAAACGGAGAGCGTCAGCATTGTTCCGGATGGCACTTGGTTGCCACTGGTAGCCGTTCGGGCGGCTATTTATATCACAAACATCGGCAGCCAAACTGTGTACGCATCCAGAAGCAATCCGGTTACCGTTAAATATTATCATAGAAAACAAACAGGCCCTGTGCAATGGGGACAGCCGATAAACTATGTATTCTATCCCCTGGACGCTTATAATGGCTCAGGCGAGCTTATCACCAATCTGGCACCTGGTGCCACGCAGGTAATCTCTGGACACATAGGCATTGACGAGAGAGACTTGCCTGCCTCCAAAATTATTCAATTGAGCTGCTTCGTTGATGCCGCAAACCGGGTGGCCGAAATAAATGAATCCAACAATACCGAGGGAATATGGAGTCTGGATTATAACTAGCGCCCCGTTGCACGTAGTCTCCAGACCGCCCGGCGGCCCGGTACGGCACAGCGTTATCGGTCTCCAGACCGATTTGCATAAATAAAAAATGTCAGGTTGATGGTAATTTGAGACTTTGTAGGTTGGTAGTGTTACCATACTGATTTAAATACACCAAAGGTGGCTATAATCCCGGCTGGTTCACGTAAAATGTCAAAAGCCTGGTTGTTGTCATTGCGACTTTTTCTTGTTTCAATTGTTGTATAATGAAGTTCTTCCGCTACACTTGAACTTTTGATTTACAATTTCCTACCTTAGGAATTCAGAGTACTGTGGTTATTTGGCTTGGCAACTTCTTCTCCCTCAAATCTTAGTAAAATGAAATGGATTTATTATTTGCGGAAGCGTTTTTTGACCTTTTTTCTGACCTTTTTTCTCACAGAAACAATTCTTATAGCACAAGATCCTTCAAAGAGCTATGCGCTTACCGAATTCAAACAGGCATCTCGAATTCCATTCAATGAGCGGTTCCAATTTGAAAATTTCAAAACAGGATTTGTTTATAAACAAACGGGCGGCAGATCGGAAGCAAAACTCAATTATAGCTATTTATTCGGCGACATTTTGTTTGTTAGCCGATCGCTTGATACGCTTTCAATTTCTGACGTACACCTCGTAAAGAATGTGTCGATCGGGGAAAACATTTATTATCACGATCAGAAATACGGATTTGTGGAAGTTGTTGCGGAACACGACGGGGTGAAGGTCGGCAAGAAGTGTCAATTAGCTATAGTTGACTTTGATAGCCGCACAAGTTTTGAAAGATTGGAAAGCCCCGCGTCCAGACCAAGTCAGGCAACTTTAGTAAGGATGCCAGGCAATATCAAAATTGAAAATTTAACCAATCTTAAGCTTGAACTTCAGTTGAACTATTTCTTCATTGACAAAAACAACCGGTTTCATCCTGCCGAAAGGGGCAGCCTTATCAAGATCTACGCAAGAGCAAAGAAAAAGGTCATTGCCTACCTAAACACTCACGATATTGACTATAGAAATGAAAATGACCTTAAAAAAGCCATTGAAGACTGTTCAGGCTTAGCAGATTTACCATAGTCACCCATCACCATTGTCGCACAGATATAGGAAGCTGATTGATTCGGGCGCCTAGGCAAGGAGGCAACATGAATGAAATCACATAGCCTCCCAACATCTGCTTATTCCAAACTAAAAGTCATATAACCGCCATAGTAGCCTTTGCCCGGATTGGGGCTAACAGCAACAGTTACGTATTGTTTTCGACCAATTGAATAGGTTGAGGGAACGGCAGTGGCATTTCCGGGAAGTTCTATTTCCCAAAGGATGCTACCCGTTTTCTGATCGAAAGCGCGAAACATCCGATCTACGGTTGCCCCAATAAAAATGAGGCCGCCACCGGTAGCTATTCCCCCACCCCGGTTGAATAGCCCGGAATTTTTAATGCCTAATGCAGCCAGTTTTTTATCTACGCCAAGCGGGACCTGCCAAAGGATTTCTCCGGAATTGAGATCAATTGCATTTAATGTGCCAAAGGGTGGCTTTATTGCCGGTACTCCGTTTGGATCTTTGAAAAAATCATAACCCGAAAAGCCGTAAGGCTCCTTTGTCGGAGAATCTTCGCTCTCAATCGGTTTTTCTGCCTTTGCCGCAACATTAATTCCCTTCAGATAAGCTGTTATTGCGTCAATCTGCTGCTGTGGCAAATGCTTAAAGGAGGGCATTGGTTCGGCCCCCTTTCTGATGAAATTTTCAAGATTTTCCCTGACATAGTTCTTGACCTTCAAAGAAATGTCCGGCCCAAAATTGGTGCCCTTCTGATCGGCACCGTGACAACTGCTGCAATACATTTTAAACAGGTTTTCGCCGCTTTCCGCATTATCTTTTTTCAAAGACTTGATGTCTTTCAACTGCAAAAACCAGGGCATATCCACAGCGTTGACAAACATGATCCCCGAATTAGGGTTGTAGGACGCGCCACCCCAGTTGGCACCACCATGAGCCGCCGGAACAATCAGCGAACCGTGCAAGCCAGGGGGTTCGTATATGCCCGTATTGTATTTGTTCTCTTTGATCTGATCCCTGATGAATTGTGTCACCTCGGGTGTTATTGTGCTAAAATATTCCGACTTAAAACCCTGCCGCGAAAAAGGACCGGGCTTGGTGGGTATAGGCTGAGTAGGCCATGGTTTTTCGCCAGGCATTTCACTTTTAGTCGGTACCGGCATTTCCCTTATTGGAAATAACGGTTTGCCGGTCTTGCGGTCAAACAGGAATACATAGCCCATCTTCGTCGCCAATGCCACGCCATCTATCAGCTTGCCGTCGTGTTTTACCTGTACCAGGTTCGGTGGGGATCCGTTATCACGATCCCAAAGATCGTGATGTGTGGTTTGAAAATGCCATAATCTTTTACCGGTTTTTGCATCCAGAGCGAGCAAACAATTGGCAAACAAATTTTCCCCCTCGCGGTCCGCTCCATAAAAATCGAAAGATGGTGAAGCAGTTGGAACGTAAACGATGCCCAATTTTTCGTCCAGCGCCATGCCTCCCCAGCAATTGGCACCGCCGTTTTTCTGCCGTGCATTCCTGGGCCAGGTTGTATACCCGAATTCTCCTTCCCGGGGTATGGTATGGAAAACCCACGCCAGCTTTCCGGTATTGACATTAAATGCGCGCACATCGCCGGATGTAGACGGCAGCTCATCCGGGACCTTGCAACCAACGATGAACAGATCTCCAAAAATGACACCGGGTGCATTTGCAGTGACGTGAACCCGCTTTTTCATCGACGGCTCCACCGATAGTCCTGTGTAAAAATCAACCCTGCCCTGGGTCCCAAAATCTTTTATCAGTGCGCCGGTAACGGCATTTATCGAGTAAAGCGTTGACCCGAACACAAAAAGCAAAGCATCCGGTCTACCGTTTTTCCCTGAATGGAAAGTAACCCCTCTTGTCCATGTGCTCACGTCCGTACTGTCAGGAGAAAATTCCCAAATAAGCTTTCCAGTTGCAGGATCCAGGCACACCAGCTTATCGCTTGGCATAAAGGCAAACATTCTACCCTTTACGATCAGCGGGTTGAACAAAATGCTGGATCCGTCTTTGCTGTCCTGGTAATTCCAGACCTCTTTCAGCTGACTGACGTTCTTAGTGTTAATGACCGCCAAGGGAGAAAATTTGTTATTGGAAGCATCGTGACCGTATTGACTCCATTCGTCTTCCACGGTTGACGCAGGCCTTATTTTTGGTACGAACCCAATGAGTAATCCCAGCAAAATAACACCGAGTCCAAAACCAACAGGCGAACGGTAATTTGTTTTTATCATCAATGATTTACATTCTGTTAAGGGTTCAAATCTACTAACCTTGATTTCCAGCCAATGGCTTGGTTATGTTTCAATAAGAATCTGGAAAAAGAGGAACATAAAAAAGAATTGTGTGCTATGAGATCCATCAGGTGCGATTCAAATCCTGCAGCGTGATTTCTGATTCTTTGTTGAGAAAATCCGTCTGCGAAAATGACTTTCTGCCACTTTCCAATAAAGCACTATCGGGCACCATTTTTACCGGCTCAACGCATGACATGTTTTTTTCCCTGAAAGGTTTGTTGAAAGACAGATTATAAGCAGAAATAACTGACCAACGGGGTTTGTCAGAAAGATTGGCATCTGAGCTCATGTGCCAGTCTCCACTTCGGTACCGGAAGGAATATCTTAACCTCAAACGGGCACAAGTATAACTATCGGTGATTACCGACAATATTTCAAGTTTCAGCAATAGACCATCTTTTGATATTTTTGTAAAATCTCTCCATCGGAAAGTCAAATAAATGAACTGGATCACCCGCGAACGTCCGAAGATCGACCGCATTGCCTGTCCCTGGTTAATCAAACGGTTCATAGATCCGGATGCGCGGATATTTTTTGTCCCATTTGATCAGGTAAGAGCGAAAGCGCAGGAACTGGACGCAACGCCTTTTGACATTCCTGATACCGAGTTCACCCATTACGAGGACCGCTGTACTTTTGACTTTTTTCTGGAACGATATGAGATTGAAGACCCTGCTTTGAAAGACATGGCAGTGATCATTCGTGGTGCCGATACCGATGATCACTCATTGGCCAGCCAGTCGTCCGGTTTATGGGCTATTTCGGCAGGCATGGCACACAACATTACCGACGATCAGGAATTACTTGCACAAGGATTGGTCATATATGACGCGCTTTACAGCTGGGCCAAACATCTTCAAAAACAAAAGCACACGCAAAGCCCTGCTGAGAAACTCCTCCTGGCCGTATTTAATACTTATCTTGACAAGAAGAAATCTGAGGAAGTTAAAACCCCAAAATGGGCCAAAGAGCTGAAAGAGATCATCCAGGACCAGATTGACACCAACCTTAGCCTGAGTCTGAAGGAGATTTCGGAAGGTTTGCAAATACATCCAACTTATGTTTCAAGGGAATTTTCCAAATATTTCAGTAACCTGTCTTTTGGAGCGTATATTCGAAAGCTGCGAATAGAAAAAGCCATCGACCTTTTGGCGAATCCCGATCACACCTTGTCCGAAATCGCCTACCTGACCGGATTTTCCGACCAAAGCCATTTTACCAGAATATTCAAGGCCCATACCGGGCAAAATCCATCCGATTTCAGGAAAAATTTGCCTAAAAAGTAATTCCTGTACAAATCGTCATTTTCATTCTATTTTTTGGTAGAAGCACGATCTAAATTGCACGTCAATTAAGCAACCACCAGATCATAGATATGAGCATTGACAAAGTTATTTCACGCAGAACCTGGCTTCACACCAGTGGAATGATCGGTACCGCCCACCTTCTTAGCCTGCAGGATACTCAAGCAGACGCACTTATTGCAAGAACGCCTGCATTGACTTCAGAAGAAATTGCAGCCATTGAAGCGGCTATGGGTAAAAAAGGAACTTACAATGAAGGGCAGGCAGTTCATACCACACCACTTCCGAGAAATGATTTGAAAGTAACGGTTAAAGGACAGCCCGTTCCGATCCCTTTTGGCTTCGGTGGCTGGGCTTCTATAAAAAAAACACTTGATGGAAAGTCCGCGGTCCTGATGAGCGACACTGTACTTTTAGAGGAAGAGGTGAATCCGTTGATCTCGGCCGCCCATGCAAATGGCCTGGAAATCGGGGCAATCCACAATCATTTTTTTTATGAGCAGCCACGCATTTTCTATATGCACCTTCATGGTATGGGAACACCTGAGGAACTGGCCAAAAAGTTTGCAGCTACCATTAAAGACGCCAAAATCTCGCCAAAGAACCAGCCTGCACCATCTCCCGCGCCGACAGTAACAGGGAAAGAGTTATTCGACCTGCCGGAACTGGATGCGGTGGTAAAATACACCGGAACGGTCAACGGCCCAACTTACAAATACACAGTCGGAAGGAATGATATCACCGTCATAGCCATGGGGGCTGAAATGACGGCAGCCATTGGCCTTAACTCCTGGGCAAGTTTTGCAGGTAGTAAAGACAGCGCTCACATTGCAGGAGATATTGCCATGCTGGAAGACGAAGTTAATTCGGTTATTAAAGTACTGCGGGCCAATAACCTTGAAGTCGTTGCGCTTCATAACCATATGTTCGGAGAAAATCCGAGGATTATCTTTCTTCATTATTATGGACGTGGCCCGGCCGTAACCCTTGCAAAAGGATTTAGAGCGGCGCTGGATGTTCTTGGTCAGTCAAAAGCACAGCATTCAGCACATTAAGAATGGCAATTGATAACGGAGTAGAAATGGAAAATAACACGCCCACGTATACCTTATCGGACCTGACCAGGTACTTTCTAAAACTGGGGAGCTTTGGATTTGGCGGACCGGTAGCGCTGATCGGCTACATGCATCGGGACCTCGTCGACGACAGGAAGTGGATCAGTGAAGATGAATACCGGGAAGGCCTGGCCCTAGCCCAGCTCGCACCGGGCCCGCTGGCCGCACAGCTTGGAATTTATCTGGGATATGTTCATTACGGCGTGTGGGGGGCAACGCTCACTGGTCTTGCGTTTGTCCTCCCTTCCTTTGTGATGGTTGTTTTGCTGGGAATGGCCTACAAACTGTACGGCGGGTTATCTTGGATGCAGGCCGTGTTTTACGGTGTTGGCTCTTCGGTGATCGGCATCATCACCCTTAGCTGCTACAAGCTAACGATCAAATCAGTCAGTAAACTTGAAATCGAAGCAGTAAAAAGCAGGTGGCTTCTATGGGTCTTCTTTACGATCATGGCCGTCGTTACGGCGATTACCGAACGGGAGGAAGTATGGCTTTTCCTGACGCTTGGTTTTATTTATATGGTTGTAAAAGCACCACCAACCTGGCTTATAAAAAAAGAAACAGCATTGTCAACGGTCCTGGCTGCAGGAATGGGTTTCTGGCAATACGAACCCTCTCAGCTCGCTCAAATCGGCTGGTTCTTTACCAAGGCTGGTGCATTCGTTTTTGGCAGCGGCCTGGCCATTATACCATTTTTACAGACAGGGGTTGTCAACGAAATGGGTTGGCTCAATGAGCACCAATTCCTGGACTCAGTGGCTGTAGCGATGATCACTCCAGGCCCTGTGGTGATCACCGTCGGCTTTATCGGGTTTTTAGTATCTGGTTTTGCCGGGGCTGTCGTCGCCGCAGCCGGGGTATTTCTTCCCTGTTATGTTTTTACGGTCTTACCTGCGCCGTACTTTAAAAAGATTTCCAAAAATGGTAGTATCAAGGCCTTTGTGGACGGAATTACCGCCGCGGTTGTTGGAGCGCTGGTAGGATCTGTGTTTGTGATTGCAACCCGCTCCATCGTGGACCTGGCATCCGGAACCATTGCCATTCTGACTATACTCGCTTTGATCTATATCAAAAAATTACAAGAGCCCTATGTCATTCTTTGTGCGGCGATCGTCGGATTTTTATTAAAAAACCATTTCTAAAATTATCATCGTTACTCTCCGTCATGAGAAAATATCTCCTTCTGCTTTTTATTCTTTCTACAGTCCAGTCTTACAGTCAAAAAATCATCAACAAGCAAAGCGGTGTCTGGCTGGGTTACTTCAATCAGACCAGGCTTTCAGACAAATGGGGAATCTGGCTGGACCTGCATGCGAGAAGAACCGATTTTCTTGACCGCTGGTCTACACAAATCTTCCGCCCAGGTATCACGTATTACATCAACGACCACGTAAGAGCAACAGCAGGGTACGCTTATGCTCGTACTTTCCCGGCAGCCGGCCTGCATACGGTACGACCGGAAAACAGGCTTTGGCAGCAAGTGCTTTGGACAAGTCGGCAGAAAAGACTTCAAACCCAGCAGTGGATACGACTCGAAGAGCGCTTTAACAGGAAAATCTCCAACGACCAATTGCAGGACGGCTCTAATTTCAATTTCCGTTTCCGGTATCTTTTGAACCTGATGGTACCTTTGAACCGTGATTTTATAGAACCCAATACGCTGTTTTTTGCCCTCAATGATGAAATCCATATCAATGCCGGCAAGCAGATTACTTACAATCTTTTTGATCAGAACCGTTTTTTCGTTGGTCTTGGCTATCAGTTTACGAAAGCACTGAATCTGCAGATCGGTTACATGAACCAGTTTCAGCAACTACCTTCGGGAAATCATTTCAACAGCAACAACGTGATGCGTGTTTTCGTGTTTCACAATCTGGATTTACGTTCTAAAAAGTGACGGCATCTTCAAAAAAACGTCCGTTGCATGTTGCTTGCCCTCAGTTTCCCCACCTTTTTGAGGACCTCAGAAGACATCTGCCCATTGTTTCTCGATTTCGTCGTCGAAATATTTCTGTCATTCAAACCAACCGCGATACCATTTTCCTAAATAACTCATGTACTGCGTGTTAAATACGATAAACCGTATACTATTTTTTAAAACCGATGATCTATTGGCCCTCGTCAAGACTTAAACAAGGTCTTGAGATATAAGAAGATGATGATCCGTATATTGGATTTCCTGAGCCCGATTTCTATATTTCTGGGCTAGCCATAAGGCGTTCAGCAAAGTCAATTTGAATCGCCCCGGACAGAATAAAGCTTAAAAGGAAGTTCAGTATGGTTAGAACATTAACAAATGCCCCCTGTCGAAGATGCCGGTGTGACTGGCAAGAACGTCTCTAAAAAAGAAAGACAGTAGCAAACAAAGTCTGCCACTGTCTCTAATTGAAACTTAATTAATTGAATGCTATTCAGCAATCAGCTATTATTCATTCGTCATATTAATAGGTGAATCTTAGCGTCACCCCGTAGGTCCGCTGATCTCCTACTATACCTGCATATTGTCCGGCACTTCCCGGTGCAGCCAATAGCTGCTCGTAATAATTTTTATTGAATATATTTCTTCCCCAGACATAGAATGTAAGGCCGTTAGAAGCTCTGAAACCCAGCCTGGCATTGGTAAGCGCATAGCCGTCAATATTCAGAAATGCCGAAGGAGATGGACTTGACGAAAACTTTGACCGGAAAAATTCATCCACACCCAGAAAGTAGTTACCCTTAAGGCTAAGGAACGTTCCTTTCTCAACTACTTCACCACCTACTGAGCCAGACCATTTAGAGATACCCGGCAGTTCTCCTCCTGATACATCCTTGAAGGCCTGAGCTCCGCCCACTTCTTCCAATGGCACCGGAGCATTGGCAAAGCGCACATATTTACCTTCTGTATAAGCCACGGCACCGTTCAGGGTCAGATGTGGAAAGCGCACATTGGCATCCAGTTCTGCACCCTGCACACGTACTTTTTCAGCATTGGCCAAATAGCCTCTGTTGACACCTGGCTCCGGCGTTTGTACCTGGGTTTGATAATCTTTGATGTCTGATCGGAAAAAAGTCACGTTCAATACCGAATTCCCGGATGGTTTGGTTTTTATACCGAACTCCTTATGATCTACATATTCCGGCTTCACATTGGCCAGATCAATCAAAATCTGCCCGTTCGCCGTCGGCAAGCCACCCACGTTTACACCGATCGGTTTATAACCAATTGAGTACGTAGCATATGCGTTGACATTTTTAGCCGCCTTATACTGCAGAGACAGCTGTCCTGAGAAGTTTCCCTTCGCATAATTCGTGTTAAAAGCCTGACTGGTGTAAACCCCGTTTTTCAAAGCAACCAAGGCTGCGTCAGTAGTTTGCAACCCGCCGTAAGTTACTCTTTTGTAATCAACTACCTTTTTGTCATAATTGTATCGAACACCTGGCAACACATGTATCTTGTCAGTTATAGCCCAGTCGGCCTGCCCGAAAACCGCCAAACTAGTACTCTTGATTTCGTTTGTTGTGCGGATTCCGAAGTTGTCAAATAACCCTGGCGTTTTCCATAGCGCGCTTGTTGAGCTTTGTGCAAACCGCCATTGTGCCGAACCAGCCTCTTCGGTTTGAACCGGATCAGAAGTCAGGTCCTGCCAAAGTCCGAACAAACCTACAACTCCGCTTAATTTAGGAGAGATTTTTCCTGAATAACGGATTTCCTGAGACCACTGATCATGTTTAGAGTTTCCTGAGGAAATTGTAAATACGGGCAATCCGATGTAGTCCCTGTCATTCAGTGGTGTCCATTTCCAGAAACGCCAGGCAGTCGTCGATGTGAGGGTTCCTCGCCCTATTTTTATATCGGCATTGACCGAAACTCCTCCCAAACGGTTATCGGCCTTCGAAGGCGTGTCAAGATCAAGTTTACGTTCAAAGGCACTTTTGTAAGGAAGCGAGTATCCCAAATCAGCGATAATGGCATTGAACTGTCTGTATGCAGCCCTTTTGGTGGTCACCACTCCGGCAACCGGCCACCCATAGCCCGTTGGTTTCTGATCTGAAACATCGCCGATGATGGTGATATTTACATTCTCGGTTGGCGTGTAAAGCAACTGCCCCCTTATGCCGATATTATTGATGTCGTTGATCGGCAATTGCGTGTGAACGTTAAAAAACGTTCCGTTACGCTGAGTACCGGTAAAGGAAACGCGCGCAGCAAGTTTTTTGCTCAAAGCGCCAGTAACAGATGCCTTCGCCTGGATATAGCCTAAGTTACCATAGCTTAGTTCAAAGTTTGCGCCGGGGGTAAAACTGGCTGCCCTCGTCGTGATGTTGAACGCACCAGCAGTTGTATTTTTGCCAAAAAGTGTCCCCTGTGGTCCGCGAAGCACTTCAACGCGTTCGATGTCAATAAAATCAAGTGCAGTAGCTGCTGGACGTGCGTAGTAAACCCCGTCTACGTAAAACCCTACACCCGGGTCAACTCCGTCATTCGTTAATCCATATGTCGACCCAAGGCCACGAATGTTCAACGTGGTATTTCGTGCATTGGAAGCATACAGCTGTACTGTAGGCACCAACTCTTTGAGCCGGTTCACATTAAACGCTCCGGCGTCTTCGGCCCTCGTTCCACCTATGACCGTAATAGGAATAGGCACATCCTGAGCAGATTCCTGACGACGACGTGATGAAATCACGACATCATCCAGCTGCGTATTGTTTGACGAAAGCTTGATTTCTACCTTACTGTCGTTGATTAAAATTTCCTTTTTCAGATATCCGACATACGATACAATCAGGGTGAATGGCAATTTCTGGCCGGTCACGAGACTGAATTCCCCATTAGCATCTGTAGAAGCACCATTGGTTGTTCCCTTAATGGAAACCGTAGCACCTATCAGGGCCTCATTCGTAACGGCATCCACTACTTTTCCGGAAACCGTTGCATTTATAATGGTGTTGTCCTGCGCCGATAGAAACAGAGGAAAAAAAATGGCCAATATCAGGAAGGATGACTTTAAAATTTGTTTCATGCTAATTTACTTTGGTACTGAATAATGTAATAACTGTCTAAATGATGATTGATGATTGCAGACCTTTTATCGAAAAAATGGCACAGATTAGTCAAAAGGCGCTTTTCGCTGCTTTGAAAGCAACTCTTGTCTGACGACAAGAAGGTGAGGCGAAAAACGTATTGAACTTCATTTTGTGATATTTTGGTGGATGTGAACGCAAATGTACAAAAGTTGAAATATATAGTATATGGATTTAGTAGATTTTATAAATAAAAAAATCCGTTGTGGTTAGAGACAAAGAATGCATATACAATATTTATTCCAATATCTCAGCTCTGGACGGATTAAGGGCACATTTCGAAGAGAGGATGAGAAGGATAAAGCTCCTACTGGCGTCATCAAAAAATTGTCTGTGTGCAGGGAGACGATTTCACCAGAGCCATGAGAACTGTCCTAAAATCTTAAATTCCATCTGACGGTTCCCTCAATTTGACAACACCGACGTTGCCAATAAGGATCATAACACGCTAAAAGTACGGGCCACAGCTGGCGCAATTATCAGCCATTTAAGACAAATATTTTCGAAACTATACGGCAGATGCCAGCAAACGGATACTCAGCGCCGAAACCCTGATCCCTTTAAGATGCTTGATTCTTTTTCCGATATCGGCTTTGAACACAAATGAATAATCCGGTCCAAACTGACGTCTGAATGCATCAATGGCATCATTGAGCTGGTTTCTGGACACACCGCTATATTCTAATTGGAGAAACTGCGACTTTTCCGACGAGTAATTTTTGAACTTCCAGTATTGAGGATGGTCCGTTCCGATGAGTGGGTGAAATAGCTCGCTTGAGCCATCTTTGATGAAAAAATCAAGTTCAATCGTAATCTGCTTTTCGCGATTTAAATTTTGACCGTTTACAACGATTTTTACTTCTCTGTTCACTGCAAGCTTAATCACTTTTTCGTAGATCATATCTTAATATGTTATACACTGATTTATATTATTTCCGTGCCAACTGTATTTCATTTCGCACAATCCGCAATTTTACACCTGCCAGTTCAACGGTGACCTCCATGCATTTCCCTTCGCGGTAGGTATATATTGTTTGTTTTCCACTTGGCATGATAACACCATATCGACTGTTACCAAGGTTTTCCACCTTGCATAGTTGTCCATATTTCTCCGAATATACAGCAGTAACATCGACTGGCTCTTCGTAGCATAGGTTCACAATTGTTTTGGTGATACTCTGCCGAACGTCTTTTCGCTTTTCCAGAGCCTCCCCGGATCCAAAAAAATCGACCTGGTACTGACTTAATGCGGCTTTTGAAGTCAGCGTCTTTTCCTTTTTCCTGCCATTTACCCGATAATCAGTAACAGAGCTCTTTAACGAGCCATCGACAAATTGATTTTCACTACGCAAACTGCCGGAATAAAACGGAATACTCACTTCTGCATCAATCCGTCGTTTGGCACGCTCCGGTTCTGACCCATCGTGGAGAACCTTTACCGAACCAACCGTTCGCCCAGCAATAACAATATCATAAAGCACAGTTTGCGATATGGCCTGAACAGGGATATTCAGAAAGGCAACCAGCGTTAATAGGCTCAATAACTTCATAGCAAAATCGATGTTAAAAACGGGGCAAACCCAAATTCATTGATACAGCTCGCTGCGTTTGTCTTTTGATTTAAAAAGTGGATATCCCAGCTGTACATACCAGGGCTCCTCATGATAATCTTCCAAGCCAATGTGATCAGAGAATTGCCTTGTTATTTTGGCCGTACCAAAGATCATATCCCAGATAAAAAACATGTTGCCGTAGTTCCCGTTCACCACGCCAATGCCATCAGTATCTGTGGCAGCATGGTGCGCATGGTGTGTTGCAGGCGTAGAAATGGTACGCTCTACTACCCACATAACCGGATGCAACCATTTAATTTTGTACAAAGGTTTGTCCCACCGAACGCTGGAATGAGCGGATATCCCAATGATCGCCTTGAAAAAGTATCCGATCAGGAATGCTTGCCCAAATCCCAGGAAGATAAGTGCGGTGGACACTATACGAGACGGGAACAAGAGCAGATAAATCCAGGAATTTCTACCGGTAAGAAAAACGCTCATTTCAGGAGCGGTATGATGTACACGGTGTGCTTTCCAAAGCCACGTATAGGTGTGTGCCGCCCTGTGCCACCAATATTGCGTAAAATCTTCCAGCAAGCAGGTAATCAGGATCCCTGCCCAAAGGGGCACATTTTCAAAAGCGTTGTAATAGGAGGGAAAGAAATAATTGAGTACGTAGGCGGATAATAGGAAACTGATGGGCCGGGTAATGGTACTGGATAGAAATAGTCCGGCGAAATTGATGTACCATTCATTTTTTGTCCATTTGTCGCTTTTGTAAAGGCCGGTAATAAATTCAGCGAGGCTTATTACCGCAAAAAGCGTGAGTATCTCGTAATATATAAAACTGTCGGTAAATCGCATGACGAAAATGTTGTGTTGTATACAGTCTGATGCGTGTGGGATAAGGCAGCTGCCCTACCCCGGACAGTTGCCCAGGCAAGAGAAATTAATTACCACCGAAATTTCAGTTGCCGGGCTTTATACTGTCTAAGGGAAATTTTATGGATTACTCATCCAAATGAGAAATGCTTCAACAACTACAACAAGATTGTTGAAAGACAGAAAGAACGAAGCTTGCGTCCAACCGAAAGGGTGATGTTGAGTAAAGTAAATTAATCGAATTCATATGCGAATGGCATTTAGATTAATACTCAGCTTCGGGTGGTTCGTCGCTAATTTTATAAGTCTATCAACTTGATAGACAAAGTAAAGTAAATGATTTAGTTTTACCAAATGGTTTTAGAGAAATTTCTTAAAGATTTTAAAGGAAGAGCATTTCAGAGGTATAAAATACATTTCTAACGAGCTGTGAGCGATTAGCCGCTAGCTGTCAGCTTTGAAACACCTGGAATTATGAAAGCTATTGCTGTCCGAAATGACTTGGTTTTACACAACAGAAACCATGCCATAAAGGCATTCGGTTACAAAATATGAGCGGCATTTGCTTCAACCGACCACCTACCGTATTGCCATGATGAAATAACCCAGCAGCACCCCAAAAATCAACAAGTCTGTGCAAAGCACAAATTTTTCGTTTGCACTGGCGGGTGTCTTAATTAAGTGCTGAAGTCTGGCAATGCCGTAATAGATTCCGCTTGCAAATGCACTGACTATTCTCCACTCGGGCTTGAAAAGCGAAATGATACCGACTAAACCAAAACACAGATTGGCAAACCCTAACTCGCGAACAATCGGAAAACTTTCGGGATTGTCAATATGAAAGATTTCTTTAGCTGTGAAGGCTGGTTTTGCTGTTTGCTGAATGCCGGCAACAAACAGCCGAAGTCCGACCGCCGAAAAAATGAACCATTTACTGTATAGCTCAAAAGAAAGAGGCAAAGCACGACTTAAATGTTCAGCTATGAATCCAACAGCAGGAATTACGAATGTCATTAGTGAGACACTGATAAAATATTTCTTGCTCATATTCAACAATGTTAATAGTTGATTTCAACCTACAAAATACTTCCTAATTTCATTTTGTATTCGATGCTCCTACAAGATTCGACAGATACTTTTCAAGTCTTTCCAAATTCTGTTTTAATCCTTCGTCGGCCTTGTGGACTTTTATTACGACTTCAAATATTTCGGGAGTGTCAAATAGCATTGACCAGTCAATCTCGGTTTCCTCACCTTTTTTGTCAAAGAGAACCGTAGTGATGAAGTGCGGATTGAAGTGTTCAAACACGATCTTCTTAAACGGAATAATTTCCATGAAAATACTTCTGTTTGGATAGTTTGTTCCGTCTTGTCCATGCAATGTTAGCTTCCATTCACCGCCTTCCTGAAAGTCCATTGTGTGGATCGTGCTTGTAAATCCATTTGGTCCCCACCAGTTCACAATGTGTTCCGGACTGGTCCAGACTTTCCATATTAGGTCAATCGGGGCTCTGAACGTCCCGTTTATTCGCATGTCCCTATTTTCTGCTTGTTCCATTAGTTTTTTGCCTTTTATCTGCCCGCCTTGTTGTGCAAGAAATCTTCTTTCCCGGTAAAATATTCGAGCCCTAAAGCTAAAATTATCGCGGTGGCTAAAGTAATCTTTTGCATTGTCGGCAAAAACCAACGATAAATACCGGATCCAAAAAGAAATAGCATGCCATAAAAAATCAGGAGACAGGCGGTGCACAGGAACTTGAATAAATGGAGCCTTGACCTGAAAACAAAAACCGTAATGTAAAATATACTGAGGAGAAACATTGTACTGGCGATGGTGATCATCGTATCATGCAATGGCGTCACGATTAGAAACGTAAATAGCATCCCCCCTGCCCCGGCATATTTAATTACGCTGGCTGCGCTCTTTTCTGGTATTTTCTTTGAAAAATTGTAGAAGAACACCGCGAAACTGGCGGATAGTGATATCATTCCCGCAATCGCCCAGAACCGAGCTGAATTGTCTGAGCCATTGACCGATTTCTCGCCGAAAAGATTACTTATGTAGTTACTTCGCCAGTCAAAACCAATGGATGTTTTGTCGAATTGTGATCCGCCCGGATAGTAAAGTGTGGCCATCAGCAACAGTGAAAGAGAAGTAACTATCCCAATTAAAACTGAATACCTTTTTACCACGCTATCTCCGGTTTAGTAATTTTGAAATTACAGCCTAAACATTAATCTTCCAGCCCCTTCCCATCCAGAATTTGCGGTATCCATTTTCCTACCCTCGCCTCACGGGTTTTAGCTTGCTTGGCTTGGGAAAAATAAAGCAGGTAGCCTCTTTGCCTTCCTGGCGTCAATGCTTCAAAAGCACTCTTCAATGCAGGAATCTCATCCAGTTTGGCCTGGAACTCTTCCGACATTTTGAATTGATTGGTCTTTTTAAGAACCACTTCCAAACCGGCTTTCTCCACTTCAATGGCTTCATAGATACATGCCTTCACAATCGCCTCTTGTTCCTTTATTTGTTGAAGGCTAGTGAACCGGATCTGTCGAGCTGCCTGTACGTTCGCGGTTTGCTGGATCAGGATTTCAGTTGAATTATTTAATAAGGCGCCTTTGAAAAACAACAGCGCACAGTATTCTTTAAACACGTGTATCAATACGATGTTGCTCTTCTGAAACGTATAGGACGGGCAGCCCCACTTCAATTCTTCATTCAGCCCACAGTCGAGAACGATCCTTCGCAAGTGCCCGATCTCTTCCTGCCACTTTTCTTCTTTGTGAAAATACCAGTCAACTTTTGGATTCGTGTTATTCATTATTGCGAGCGTGCCATTTCATTGATGTGTTATTGATTTTGATCTGTCATTTACAAAGTTCAGACTCTGAGCGAGGCCCGAAAACCCCGGGCAGCGTAGTAAGAATCTGCTCCGTTGTGATACACAAAAACCCTGTCGAAGCGACGATCACCAAAGATCGCACCACCAAGTTTTCTCACCTCGGAAGGTGTTTTTATCCAACTTGACGTTTTCAAATCGAAGCTTCCAAGTTGCTGTAATTCCTGATATTCCTCCTCGGTCAAAAGCGCTATGCCCATCTCTGCCGCCACGTCCATGGCAGTATTTTCCGGCTTGTTTGCCTTTCTTGACTCCCACGCTGCACGGTCGTAGCAAAGGCTGCGACGGTCTTTCGGACTTTCGGCTGAACAATCAAAAAAGATGTATTCTCCTGTTTTTGTATCGTGGCCAACCACATCCGGTTCGCCGCCGGTTAGCTCCATCTCATCGAGCGACCATAGCTTTCCAGGATCAGCTTCCAGTTTTGCCAGGACATTATCCCATTCAAGGCCTTTATGGCGCTTCATATTTTTTTCAAAACGGGCTTTCATTATGCCCAGCAATTCGCCACGCCGCTCATCCGGCAACTCTTTTTTATTTTTACTCGTGCTCATATCTTTATGATTTGTTGATTGGATTAAGCTTCTTTATCATACTCCTGGACGATATCCGTTAAAGGCTTGTGTGGCAGCGGTTCTACGCAACTGCAGGTTTAAGCGACTGCGGCTTGCGCGAGTCCGGCCTAAAGTACCAGGACACAACGGTAAGGACCAACAGTAATATGGGTCCAAAGAATTCTTTACCACCATCTCCAAGGGCCAGGTGAGAAAAAACAGCTCCTGACATCGCAAAAAAGAACCCTGCATAAGCCCATTCTTTTACTGCGGAAAAACCAGGGACAAGCACGGCAACCACGCCTAAGATTTTCCAAACACCAATTATCGTTAAAAAATACAGCGGATAACCCAGGTGCGTCATCATAGCTACCTCCTCTTTCACTTTTAATAACTGCACTATGCCAGTCGATACCATTCCTAATGAAAGCCAGACCGTGGCAGTCCAATAGATAATTTTATTTCGCTTTGTCATGATGTTATTATTTCAATTTGTTTACGATTTCCTGTAATCTGTTGTGTGCCATATTGATACCTTGTGCAAAAGGCAATTTCAGCATTTGGTCTCTGAGTGCGATTGATCGGTAAACGATATGCATATTGAGTTTGCTCGTATCGTCAGTGAGTTTTTCAAATTCCAGAAATTCAAGCTGTACATCAAATGGCGCATTATCCATTTCGAATGTACGCGTGATTTTCAGGTTGAGAACGAACTCATGGATTGTCCCATTGGCTCTGAACACCACATTTCCTTTGGCATCGCTGGTCTCGAACTGATAACCGCCGTGCTTTTTATTTTCCAGTTTCAGCACCTTTGTTCCCATCCATTGCTCCACTATCTCGGCCTCCATATAAGCTTTAAAAAGCAACTCCAACGGCAAATCAAATTCCCTTGTTATCACGATTTCCTGCTTGCCGTCTTCGGCATTAACCTTTGTTTTTCGTTCCATACTATCCTACTCTTTTGGTTTGTAATTTTTCATGATCGCTTCCAATTTGTTAAACCGGTCGTCCCACATGTTGCGGAATGGCTCAATAAAGTCTGCTACCTCTTTCATCTTTTTTGCATTGATGTGATAGTAAATTTCCCTGCCATTTTGCGCCTGTTCCAATAGTTCACATTCCGTAAGTATTGCCAAATGTTTTGAAACGGTCGGCCTGGCTGTGTCAAAGTTTGAGGCAATCGCCCCTGCAGTCATCGATTGAGAGGCGACCAGTATGAGGATCGCCCTTCTGGTTGGGTCGGCGATGGCTTGAAATACATCTCGTCTTAAATTCATTGCGTAGCTATTTGACTACAAATATATGTGTAGCTATTTAACTACGCAATTTTTAAAGAAAAAATTTTGGGAAAATTAAATGCTGGCGATTTTGATCGTGTCGTCTGACCTGGAGATTTAAAATTCCGGGATGACTTTAAACGTCTCCGTTGTATTGTTCAATTGCTGTTTACCACTCCTGGAAGATGATTCCAAGCTGCTTGTCCATAATGGCAAATTCCTTCGCACCCCAGGGCCGGAGTGTTACAACACTTAAATTTGGATGGAGTAGTTCGGGATGGGCGGTCGAAATTTGATCGTAAACTTCTGATATATTGTTAGTTACCAGTCTAAACTCGGGGTTGTGTTCCTTCGCTAATTCAGCGTTTTCAAAAAGATTTATTCGCAAACCATCTCTTACAACGACACAGAATGGCGTTTTTGCTTTCCTGTCATCGTGTTCGATGCTAAACTCAAGGCAATCGATAAAAAGTTTGAGTGCGTTGTTTATATCAGTATAAAACACATTGGGTACCAACTTGGTAAAGTTCATAATCGGGCTTGTTTTAAATACCGAATTTTAAAAATGTCGGATGGTGTTTCTTGCAATACTCACTAAGTAGTTGGGATGCCAGCTACCTGAATCGTAACCCATCAACAGCTATTCGATAAAGTTAAAAAAAGGCGGTATATAATGTAGTGGAAATGGTTTTCGGCAACCCTTTTACTTAATTGGTAAATGCCTGTGCATTAAAAGCATTTTGAAACCTCAAAAACCACCTTCACTTCTGATGCCTCAGGGATCACAATAACACCAGGCGTTCCTCTGGAACGCAAATCATTCTTTTGTAATTCATATTCTACCGACCAGATGTTCCTCTGGAACATTTACTGGTAAATCCGACTGGTTGGGGCTCTCGATTCGTCTCGTCAGAGCTTGTCCCATGGGGACATTTGGTTGGTAGAATGGGAGGTGGATTACACCACCTGCGTTACATAGGAACGTTTGGTGAGTTATTTATACTAAAGTAAAAACCCATCGCCGTCGTTCGAGCGGAACTATACACACTTACTACACCAAATCCATTTCATATTTCCGAACCAACTCTTCACTCAATTTCCAGAGCAACCTTCCCAATTCTCTATTCTTGGACTCAGAAGAAACTCTTCCTGGTTTACAATCCACAAAATATCTTCCCGACATCCCTTCAACCACTGGTGAGCTTGCCAGATAAATACTGGTTGCCGCGCCTTGCTCAACAGTCTTAAAAAATGGGCGAAATAACTTCATAAAAAACGCCGAGAGCCCATCCCCATTCCCGGCAAAATTGCTGGCAACCGTCCCCGGGTGAACCACATTCGAGGTAATGCCAAATGGTGAAAGCTGATCGGAAAGTTGGTTGGAGAAAAGAATATTGGCCAGCTTGGATCTTCCATAAACGACCAGATCCTGATACCAGGAAGGATTGACCAGCTGTGTGATGTCGAAAAACGCGAAAAAATGAGCCGCCGAAGAGACGTGTACGATTCGGGCGTTGGGAGCAGCTTTTAGTAAGTCAATAAGGCCTGTGGTAAGAATAAATGGCCCCAGATGGTTTGTCGCAAAGGTCAATTCTATCCCATCAGTGGAGAATTGCTTGTTTTGAACCAGCAGCCCGGCATTGTTGATGAGCACGTCAATTTTACCATAACGGGCTTTGATCAGGTCGACCGCTTTTTTCACTGAGGCGATACTCGAAAGATCGCATTGAATAAAATCAGTTCTGACACCCTCACCAATGACCTTTTGCAGCTCCCTGACTTTTGCCTCGTTTCTTGCAACCAGTATCAGATCAAAACCCTTTTTGGCCATTTCAACGGCTGTAACGTAGCCAATTCCTGACGTCGGACCTGTAATCAGGGCTATTCGATTGCTCATAAATGAATGTTAAACTTCTGGAAATGATTGACAAGCGGCTTGTCAGATAGAAATATACGCTTGTTTGAGCGATATCTTGGCTTATCGGTCCGTATCCATAAAAATTTGGCCTTTTAAATCACAAGGCTGTCGGCTTTCAGCAATCGGCTAGGTGCCCCCGGCTAGGCGCGCAGATTTAAGCTATCAAATTCGTGAAGAAATGAGATTTTAACATCCGAAAGCCGCTACAAAATAAAATTGTATTCAAGTATCACAGCAACAAAATTATCATCGGAAAGGGGAAGTCCATTAGTAAGCGCTCCTACCACTCTGGTTTGCTCCACCTTTTGTGTCAAATTTTCATAATTCCGAAACGTACTTTGCATTTTCAAAAGAAACAGTAAACAAAAAATGACAAAATTTTCAACTGGTGATAGTTTCTTCATGGAACCCGATTTTTGAAGATCATACATGATCACGATTTCATTTGTTGCAGTATCGGCCGTCTGCTAAGCGCCATCAGATTGATGATGGAGCCGAAATTTCAGTCGAAAGCCGAGGGCCGTTCAATTGTTTTCAAAGTTGTATTCAAGCGGCGTCACATTCCACGATATCGACTTCGTTTTTAGATCGAATCAACCTGACCACAGAATTAAATTTCAGCAGATCAGACGCTTCAAATCTTAAAACCCCGACAACATCCTTCCCTTTGCTGATAAAATTCAGATGCTGAATGCGGACACCCTGCACCGATTCAACCAGGGAAGTGATCATGTGAAGGCTAAACGTTTTCGGGTAGGCTAGTTTTAGTTGATATGTGTTTTTCATAACAATCAGGCTAATAAATTTGAATAAAATTAGTCTATCAATGTTATAGACTAATGCAAATATATTCAGGAATTTGAGGTTTTAAAACAAAAGCGGGGGTTATTATTGAAGTGTTTGCGGAAAGTTTTGAATCGTACCACAACGATTCGACTTTAACGTAAATTCCAATTCGCAACACCTAGTTTAATAAAGTTAAGTTACTGAAAATCAGCAAAAAAATATCGCTACACTTCCACCAGGAGTGCTTGGTTAGTACTCGTACTTTACCACAGAAAAATCGCTATTTAAGTGAATTCGCTTTATGATTTCGTAAAAAAAATCCCGGCGAAGTCAACCGCTCCGCCGGGAATAAAACACTATTATCCTGGTAATCCCAGATTACCCATCAGAAATTTACTCCAACGAAATTCTTCTTCATATCCATTTCAGTACTCATTTTTCTGTCCTCACCGTAGCTAACACTACGCTTCCGGCATAAAAATTCCGTGCTTCATGCCTATTTCGAATGATTTCGTTTCGTTACAAAGTCTAATGTACAATCTGGGATAATCCAATAAACACCCTGAAAGTCTATTGCGCGTCAAACCATAATTTGGTTGTCAGCCTGTCTTCGCCTTGGTTTGCTACAGCTGCTTTATAATTCTTCATCCAGTCATTCTTCCCTAATATACTTATTAATTTTGTCCGGAATAAGCGCCTGATGATGTCTATTGAGCAACCTGTTGGTGCCGGGTTTAGTTAGTAGCTTTTCAAAAGATCTTTTAAGAAAAGTATCCCTTCCAAACTAATTCATGACGATTGCCAGGGTACACGATATGATTTACTTGAGGTATGGTTCGGCTTTTGGCTCCTTAGACAAAACGAGAACCTTTTTTCAGTACAAATCGCAACACATAATTATAGCACAAGTCTATGAAAATGAAATCAGGGGAGTTCATTGCTTTATCAGCCTGTACCATGATGCTTACTGCTCTTGGAATAGACATTATGCTTCCCGCATTTGGTGCGCTGCGAAAGCACTTCGGGCTCAGTAACGAGTCGACTGCTACCGCACAGATCATTTCATTCTTTTTCATGGGCCAGGTTGCGCAGATTATTTTTGGAGCACTTTCCGACCGTTTCGGCCGACTGCCGATTCTTCGGGTTGGATTCCCGCTCTACATTATGGGAGGAATAGCAGCAGCAATGGCACCTAGCCTGGAACTCATGCTTGTGGCACGATTTGTCGCGGGTGTAGGTGCGTCTGCCGTTTTTATGACCACCATAGCGGGTGTGCGTGATCGCTTTGTTGGCGACGAAATGGCGCGAGTGATGTCTCTGGTATTTACGATCTTTCTTTTTACACCTGTCGTCGCGCCCTTTTTAGGACTCGCTATTCTTTCCATCTCATCGTGGCAAATGGTCTTTTTTACGCCGCCTCTCTTCGCAGCCGTTGTATTTCTCTGGTCGCTTAGAATGGAGGAGTCTCTTCATACCCAACAGCGTATCGCTCTCAACTGGGTCAGCTTAGGCAAGTCTATACAGAAAGTATTGAGTAATAAAACCTTCCTCCGATACATCGGGATTACTACGACTCTTTTTACGGCATTGAGCTCCTATGTAGCCAGCTCTGAGCACATTATAGGTGAAATTTATAATAGACCCGATCTGTTTGCCTGGATTTTTGCAGGGATTGGCTTGATGATGTCTCTTTGCTCTTTATTGAATTCCCAGCTTTCCTCCCGGTATGGAGCCAGGCGAACGATCAGATCTCTGCTCATCATTTATACATTGATAGCAGCGCTTTTACTCCTATTCATCATCACTCTCGGTGATCCGCCGGGCATGCTCTTTTTCTTCATGCCACTTGCTCTGCTGATGGCTATTAATTTAGCGATTGAACCCAATAGCAGCGCATTGGCTCTGGAACCAATGGGAGGCACGGCTGGAATAGCCTCGGCGATTTACGGGACCATATTCTTTTCCATCGGAACGTCGCTGGGATCCGTTATTAATAATTTAATGGTCGACGGCGTTTTCCCGCTGGTTTTAAGCTTATTCGTTGCCGGACTGATTTCGTTACTTCTTGCATTTAGCGATTCCAGCCCGCTCCGAAAGAAAATTTCCTGAAATACCAGCTATAGATGAGAATCAATCCTGAGCGGTTGATCTTCGAAGATTGCTATAGTTAAATGATTGTGGCTAAGCGAGATTCAAAGCACTGTTATTCTGAGACCTCGTCCGACTTTTGCATTATCCTCAACTTGTGTGTATTGAAAACCTGGGAATCTGGCTCGACACTTTTTGTCAGAAAAACACTTCCACCGATCACGCTGTTTTTCCCTATCACGGGTTAAATTAAAGAAAGGGAGAAAAACCGTCACGACTTTCTTGTACGGTTTTTATTTATCCTAAGCCCGGGATATTCAATTCTCAGGCCTCAGATTTAAGTCCATCAGTGCACCCAGATCAAATGTTTTGTAATCTTTACCGTCTGAGAGTATGACTTTTCGAAAAAAGTAGACTTTAAAACCATTAAACTTGATAAAATCTTCAAAGATGGCGCTGAGATTTAAATACACGGGATTATTATTCATCAAACTTTGCTACACAAAACCCGCTGCGCTTTTGTACTAACTTTTAATTTAACCCGTTACCTGGACGCGTTGGGACAAAAGAGAAATTTGTAGTGAAAAATAATATCTATCAGGAAAAGGTATCTATTATTATCAATACATTAATGCGACTACATAAAGTTTTTGCCCCATGTATTTAATAGAAGCCAACTTTACCCGATGTTCAATTCATAAATTTACCACCACGAGGAGCGTGATGTCAAAGCCTACAGCAATAATGGATATCGACCAATGGGTTCACCTGTACGCGGATGATTTACTTCGGTGGGCCAATACCAGGATCAGTAACAAAGAAACCGCTCGGGATCTTGTGCAAGACACTTTTCTTTCGGCGCTGAACAGCCGGGGTTCGTTCAAGGGGGAAAGCTCCCCGAAAACGTGGCTGTTCAGTATCCTGAATAACAAGATAATGGACCATTACCGTAGTTCCAAAAAGGGTGTTCTCTGGAATGAGACGGCTACTACCCAATCCGCCGAAAGTGTTTCCGACGAGCTGTTTGACCGATATGGAAACTGGGAGGTCAACGGCTTTGAAGATCAGTGGAATGACACCGGCAACTTGCTGGACAATAATAAGTTCGTACAGGTGATGGATCATTGCATGGAAGACCTTCCCGAGCAATGGAGGCATCTTTTGCAGCATAAGTACCTGCTTGATAAAAACGCCGACGATATCTGTCAGGAACATGGCCTAAGCAAGTCTAATTACTGGCAGATTTTACACCGCGCCAAGTTGCTGATGAAACAATGTCTGGAGGTGAAATGGTTTAAGAGTCAAAGATCCTGAAAAATGAACAGAAACATAAAGGGGATAATGAGCTTTCTGATGCTGAGTTGCAAGAAGGCAACAGAACTGATTGAGAAGCAACAGGTCACCCCCCTGGGCTGGGTTGAGAAAATACAATTGAGCTCCCATTTGTCGATGTGTCGGGCATGCTCGGCCTACAAGACGCAATCGAAAAAAATTGACCAGCTGTGGCGAGTCCATCACCAAATGCCCGGCCAAGAGATCATGTCTGACGCTGAAAAGAAAGAGCTGGTTGAGTTTCTGAAAAAAAATCTGTGAAATTTCTGTAAGGATTCTCTCGTGCCTTCGACTATTCATTCAGAACCGAACATAAATCTGAAAGAATATGTCGAAAATAAGAACAAAACGCATTCTGCTGACGCTACTGATGGTGGCCAGCCTTGCGGGCGGAGCAGTGGCATACTATCTGTTCAACATGCCCAAGGTGGATGTAAAGGCTTCCAAAGCCGATTATATACTGCCGGCTTCCAGTCTGGTCAATGAGTATCTGAATGATGCTTCAGCGGCCGATGAGAAGTACCTTAGCGAAGAAGGCAACTCCAAAATAATTACAATCAAAGGATCCGTCCTTGTCATCGAGCAGGATTTCAATGATCAGGTGGTCGTCAAAATCCAGTCCCCCGGCGACAAGGCAGCCGTCAGCTGCACGCTCCTGCCGGAATATCTCCTAAAAAATCTTACCGTTACTGTCGGCCAGGTAGTTACTCTCAAAGGCGTGATCCGCTCCGGTGCACGCTACGATACCGATATGGGTATGTATGAGGATGTTGTTTTAGAGAAGTGTTCAATTGTCTGATAATCAATAAATTTCAATTAAAATGAAAAATTCAATTAAAATTTTCGGATTGCTTACCCTTGGCCTATTTACCATGAGTTCCTTTGGCTTCTGGGAAGAAAAACTTACGATCAATAAAACCAAAGTTAGTTTTTTCAGCCATACGCCAGTTGAAGACATTACAGCCGTTAACTACAAAACTGTTGGTACACTGGATAAGCAGACAGGGGAAGTTGTTTTCTCAGTACCTATGCAGAGCTTTGAATTTGATAAGGCGCTCATGCAGAAGCATTTCAACAGCCCTGATTTTCTGGATACTAAAAGCCATCCGAAGAGCAAGTTTGTGGGTAAAGTGGAAAATCTTTCCGAAATAAACCTTTCAAAAGAGGGAAGCTATCCTGCCAAAGTTTCAGGAAGCCTCACGATAAAGGACAAGAGCAACCCCATAAACGAAAACGGCACCATCACCGTCAAGGGAGGCAAAGTGCATGTGCAAACGAAGTTCGATGTTACGCTGGCTGACTATGGCATCACATTCGTGAAGGGAAAGCCATCCACCAACATCGCCAAGAATGTCACGATCAATTTCGAAGGAGAGTTTTAAACAGGTTGGTTTTCTGCCCTAGCCGGCAAGTTATAGGGTCAGAAAAACTTTTTTCAGAAAATATATCAATATAATGATATCTCATAAAATACTTTCCATAGGCCTTTTTGCTGTGTTGTTGCTCGTGGCTGCCATTCAAGTACTGCCTTATGGCAAGATCAACGACGTTGTAATCCCGGATTCCCGTGGGATCGCTTTTGAGCAGGGGTCATGGGAACAAGTGGTACAAAAAGCAAAATCCGGGAAAAAGCCCATTTTTCTCGACGTGTATGCTACCTGGTGCGGACCTTGTAAGTTACTGAGGACGGTAACCTTTCCCAACAAAAAATTGGGCGCATATTATAATGAGCACTTTGTCAATGTGTCCATTGACGCGGAAACCCCGGAAGGCAGAAAGATTGCAAACCTTTACGGGGTTTCCGCCTATCCGTCACTGCTATACCTTGACAGTGATGGAACGGTGATTGCCGGGGCCACGGGTTGCCAGTATCCCGGAAAGCTACTGGAAATTGGAAAGGCCGCCTATGAGAATTTCAGTCCCTGATGATTCAATCAAATAGCGAAGCATGATATGATCGTTGCATTCCAATTTCTGTACTCCCTATGGAGTCTGACAGTAGTTTCCTCAAATCAATCGGAGGCTGGCATGCGGCTTTTCGAAATAGGACGAAGCCGGGACCAGAATCGTATTTTTTACGAAGCGACCCTGCGGAATGATGGCAACCTGAATACGGATGATCCCATAAGAATCTATTGGAAAAAGAGGGATTCCACCGAGCCATTGACGAACATTCAACGAAAATTTGCCTACGGCCTGGTCATTGATAAAGCACACGCGGAGAGGATCCTGTTTCATTTCGTCTCATATCCCAAGCGAAAGCTGTTACTTTCAAAAACCGCTGGTCAAGCCGGGTATAGAGTTCTTATTGAGTATCAGGGCGACTGGAGTATCCTCAATGATATATTTGTACAGATTGATGGAGGTACCTTTTGGGTGCCCAAAATAGCCAATGTGCGCCTCAGGCTAATGCATCCTGCTTCATGTAAAATCTTGATAGAGAACATAAATCCGAAAAAATTATGAAATCTTTCTGTGCCCGGAATCTGAACGATCTTCGCAAGGTCGTTCAACAAATTCCCCCCCAGGAATTCAGTACCCGGCTGGATATTCTCTCCGGGTCAAGTATTGGTCAGCACCTACGCCATATCCTGGAATTTTATTTGTGCCTGCTCGAAGGGACAAAAAGTGATGTGGTAAACTACGAGCTCCGGAAAAGAGACCTTTTGCTGGAGACGGACCCCGTCTCCACGCTCCGGACAATCGACTGGATCATAACCTGCCTACCCTCACTTGACCCCGACCGTCACCTTACACTGGCGGGTACCTTCAGCGCTGAGTCGGATCAGCAATTGCTGATACAGAGCACCTATGGCCGCGAGCTGGCGTACAACTTAGAGCATAGCATTCACCACCAGGCGCTGATCAAGATAGGATTGCGTGAGCTCCAGTGTCCACTTTCTCTTGATCCTGAGTTTGGCGTAGCGCCAGCAACTCTCAAATACTATGCCCGTTGATTCGTGTAAAATCAACATCTTAGGCACTTTTTTTGCAATCAAATCATGAGGTTCCAACCTGTATATAGTTTATCTCCGTGTTGGTGGGGCTAACGACCCCAATCGCAAAAGCGGTTGTATCATCATACTCATTCCGCGAAGCCCATATTTGTGCTACTGCCACACTGGGATTTGAAGCGGGAAGGCCACCAAATTGTTGACATGAAATGCTTTTTAGCTCACTCCATCAGGCATTTGTAGCGAACAATCCGATACTATCTGACATTAATGGTTTCCTTATTCTACATGCAATTTAAAAGACCATTGGCTGCGCCCGAGGCAATAGATCTTTTTGGGAAGGGAAATAGACCTCATTTTGTTCCGAAACGGTAAAATCAGGCCAAAGTAAGGTTCTGTTTTCTTAGTCAATCGCAGCTGGTATTCGCTACCGCCTTAAAGTTTTTCTTGCAGACCAAACATGCCTAATGGACAGATAGCCAAGGTTTCACCTTGTGGATATCGCAGTTTTATGATCCGATTTTAACTCCGACTATTCCTGATGCGTACCTTTTCTATCCTCATGGTTTTAGGATACCATGAGAATTTTAAAGCTCTGTTCTGCGAAAGAGGAATACAACCCTATTTTGCTCGATACACAACTGGCTACAATGGCTCAAATGCACCACTTGATATTCCAGATCTAAATCCAGGCTTTTTGCCTCAGGACAGGTGAAATGACCGTGACACTCGAGTTGCCCTGACGGGCTCCACCGCTCGGCAGCTATCCTATATTTGGACGATAAGGGGCTGATGATAAACCATGACCCCGCGCCCTCACCAGCAAGCCACCTTGCGTTTTCTGGTACGCCAGGATGTTTGTCAGGTAGAGCCAGTGTTTGTCCTAATGCTGCATTCATGGGTCTATGTGTTCAAATATTCTACCCCGGTTCATTTGATGGTTACTATCTGCTATTTTTTCGCCTCCCTTGCATGGGTAGGGGCCAATGGCCCGAATATTCCATATTGGAGAGGGAGTGAGCATAGGTGGCAGGGCCAGCCACAGGGCAACCTTGGCAGAAGGCTGACCGGCGCGTACAACCCTGTTTACAAACCGTGAACAGTTGGTGCCCCTGTATACAAACGGGCCATACGGGATGCAGCCCAACTCCTGCAGCATTTTTGCTTTTCGAAAGGCTGCTGCAAAGTTCACCGGGGTGACAGCAGCCCTTAAACATCCAGTTCCGTGGCAGGCATCCTTTTGTTGCAACTCGTCCAAAAGGGCTTCTAGGTTATTCATGAAACCATCTTTTCTAAAATCTATACACGTGTGCAAGGCCAGTTCGTGATCGGTGGTTTTATCCCGAACCCGGCCTTGTCCGAAAGGCGCATGATACCGTCCAAAATCAAAGTACAAAGCCTCCGGACGATGAGCTTCTATCAGTACCAGGGCGGCATGCCCCACCTGATAGTAACCGTCCTGACTGATGCCAAGCCAGTCAGTCAGGCAATCGTACCACGCCCCAGCCTGTCTGCAATACGTGTCTGGCCATGCCAGCGCCAGCGCCCATCCGTTATACATGGATTGCTAGGGTTTGGGGTTTTACTGCGATCTGACTGTTGGTATCATTTATCAAATCCCAATAGTTCACATAGGTATTTTTATTTCTCCTTACCACCTGGCTAATACTCACGGTTTGAAGCCCCCCCTCTCTTTTCATTAAGATGTTCTGCCGGGGATCCGGGCTATGGGTACCTGCATGGAAATCAAGGACAGGGGTACCTTTTACTGCGTTTGCCTCGCACCATTGTTGAAACCAAATGGTTCTGGCCGCCCGGTTCCCTACACTGTACAGCGTGGCCGACGACCAGATGTGCGGTTGCATGACATCCATTTCCTTGGCGAATTTTTGCTGCCCATCCCACCGAAATTCAAGCAGCTGAAGATCTTGCGTGTAGTCTAATAATAGAAGGGTAAACGGCTCAACGCCAGAGAGGTCTACCGAGTTAACAAATACTTCCTCCGGGGTATTGGTCAGGCTTTCAAGTACCACTGATCCACGGCTCCTGGAATAGGAACGGGTTGGAGGTAAATGGGAATCAAATGCGCCGTTCAACAAACAGCGGGCCTTGTTTTCACCGGCCACAATCCAAGTCCCACCAGCTTCCGCATCTTTTGGATAGTACCATTGGATACCTCCATGCAGATAGGCAGCAGTGGCAAGCGTAGGCCTATTCCTTCGCTCATCGCGACTAGCGGTAAGTACAAACCCATCTTTCAAATTCAAAAATGTTACCGTGCACATGTCTGTTTCCTGCTTACTTTAATTATTGGACGTACACCGCGTCCATTCCTGACAGATTTCTAGATTTTCTTAAGAGTGGTCAGGATAAACTACTAGGTAGAAGCATTTTTTACCCAAGACCCGTTCATGTTTAATTATGAAGAAAAAGGTACTCCCTCTCCTGTTACCGCAGCTACTTGGGGTATGGTCCCTCTTGATCATTATAATAACACGCGTGGCAATACTCTTTTAATACAAATCCGGATCGTGGCAACAATGGTTTAAGGGCATTGAAAATGCCAAAAGTAAATAGTTAGCGACCGCCGCTGCGGCTCTTAGATTAAGTTTTTACCATTTGTAACGAAAACCTCATAAATGACCGCAGAAAACCAATCAAATATATTTTTTTGGTAATTGTAATATAATGAATATCAATATATTAAATCAATTTTGTGGATTTTTAAATCATTTTTTAATGAAGGTTACCTTTGCTATACTCGCCGAATTTGAACGAGATATTATCCGGGAGCGTACGGTAGATCGTTATCTGGAAGCAATGGGGCAAAAAAGGTTTTATATTAGAAAAAGTGAAAATTCTAACATAAAAAACTATATTACAGATAGTTAAATATGTATCATGGAACATTCGCCCCATTTCTTTAATGGAGGCCACTGATGTAGAAGAAGTCTCAATCAGCGTTAAATATCAATTTTATAATTTATTAGCTTAATGTTTTCACTTTTATCAGGACAGAAAATCGTTTGAATGATTTGAGTTTTTAAAATACATTATAGGAACCTTAATAGCTTTATACCGCTACCAGGTAGGTCGGATCTTCTATGATGTTTACGTCAATAACCCATTGGCATTGGCAAGCAGTTTTCTGCAATCAGGGCTCAGGTGTTTCAGGTGAACTTTTTTACCAGCCCTGTGATACCTTTCCGTTATTTTGTTTAATGCTTCAATGCCAGACATATCCGAGACTCTGCTTTCGGAAAAGTCAATGATTACTTCGTAGGGGTCTGTAGTAACTTCAAATTTCTCATTGAAAGCAGAAACTGACCCAAAGAAAAGAGGCCCATAAATCTGATAATGTTTAATGCCCTTTTCATCCGTAAATTTTTGTGCTCGGATCCTTTTGGCATTCTCCCAGGCGAAGACCAGGGCAGAAATAATGACTCCTATCAAAACAGCAAGGGCTAGATTATGGAGCAGGACGGTAACGATAGCTACCAGCATTCCGACAAAAATATCATGCTTAGGCATCCGGCCAATCATTTTGAAACTGGCCCATTCGAAGGTACCAATTGCAACCATGACCATTACACCCGTCAGGGCTGCCATAGGGATTTGTTCAATTAGTGAAGAGCCAAACATGATAAAAACAAGTAGCATCAAGGAGGCAAAAATTCCTGATAATCTTGCACGGGCCCCGGAAGATATGTTGATCAGACTCTGACCGATCATAGCGCATCCACCCATTCCTGAAAATAGACCTGTAACAATGTTCGCTGCACCCTGTGCAATCGCTTCTTTATTTCCTTGCCCCCTGGTCTCTGTTATCTCATCGATCAAATTCAAGGTGAGCAAACTTTCGATCAGGCCAACACCAGCTACAATGGCGGCATATGGAAATATAATTTGTAAAGTTGCCAGACTAATTGGCAAGGCTGGTATATGAAATGGTGGAAAACCTCCCTGAATGGAAGCAATATCGCCAACTGTCCGGGTATCAATATTAAAACCAATAGCAATGGCTGATATTACCAGAATAGCAACCAACGAGGATGGGACTGCTTTTGTTAGTTTTGGTAATCCCCAGATTATTAGCATGGTTAAAAAGACTAAACCAAGCATGATGTAAAGTGGCAAGCCTGTTAACCAGTTGGTATTTCCAGCTTGATCGACAGATTGAAATTGCCCGATCTGAGACATGAAAATAACGATTGCCAATCCGTTCACAAATCCAAACATTACAGGATGTGGGACCAGGCGAATAAACTTACCCAATTTCAATAGCCCCGCCAAAACCTGGATGAGCCCCGCCAAGACAACAGTCGCAAATACATATTCAACGCCGTGCGTTTTGGCAAGTGCAACAATAACAACTGCAATTGCACCAGTAGCTCCGGAAATCATTCCGGGCCTTCCCCCAAATATAGATGTAATCAAACCGATCGTGAAAGCTGCATATAAACCTGTCAATGGAGACAGGCCAGCAATCAAAGCGAAAGCGACCGCTTCCGGAATTAGCGCGAGCGCAACAGTTAAACCTGATAATATCTCAGTTTTATAATTTACTTTTTGTGTAAAGTCAAATAGATTGATGTAACCCTTCATGGATATGAGGTTATGGTTAATTTCGGCGGAATGATGATCCCACCAATGAAAAAATAATTATCCAGAAATATCAATCGATCGTCAGGGTGGACTTCCAACAGGTGACACAGCAATGCTAGAAAGTACCGAAACAGTATTTTTCAAAATTAGATTATAGCTAGATTAGAATGGAAGGAATACTCCCATTGAAAAAATTACAGTGAAGGGGTCAATGTAATTCGTCAGGGTGGACTACCTGCAGGTGAAGAGAAATTAGGACGGTATGTGTGTTCGTGTAGAATCTCGGCAGTCGGCGATCAGACTGACATCAGGGCATTCGAGCGTCACCCAAATTCAAAGGGCGAAAGTCGGTCGCTGAAAACACCAGTTACCTTACATCGGCGGTCACCCTGAAATCAGCCAAATAATTGACGCTTGGCGCAAAGTTGATAGCCGATAGCCGATAGCAACATTTAACTGTCCAATTAATTCAAATCTTAAATTTTCAATGTTATGTCAGAACAATCAAGCAAGCCAGTTTACCAGGGCAGTCCCGTTTTACAACAGGTGCTAAGCGCAAATAATGATTACAGCAAGAATTTTGGTGATAAATCGAAACTTGCGTTACCGCCAGCCAGGCAGTTTGCCATATTGACCTGTATGGATGCGCGGCTGGATCCTGCCAAATATGCTGGCCTTTCAGAAGGCGATGCACATGTGATACGCAATGCCGGTGGCAGAGCAAGTGACGACGCTATTAGGTCGCTGATCATCTCGCACAAATTACTTGGAACAAAAGAATGGTTTGTGATTCATCATACGGACTGTGGTATGCAGCTTTTTACGGATGACATCATCCGGGATCTTTTGGCAACCAGTTTACAAACGGCAACAGTTGACGAAAATGGCTGGAGAAATCTGGAAGAAACGGGTGGCTCGAACGAAGCAAGATTCACCGCTTTCCTGACCTTTAAAAATCTCGAAAACAGCGTTACAGAAGACGTCGAAAGAATAAGGAAACATCCGCTTGTAAACCCACTTATTCCCATTTACGGGTTTGTGTACGACGTAAAATCGGGCAGTCTGATTGAAGTCAGAGAGGCAACAGAAGCTGGGAAGATTGCCGCTTAAAGTAAGTTTCGGCGTGAATCCGGGAAACTGAATACACGCCGAAAAATCACCTCCGCTTACCCCAGCTTCCCAAGAAATCACATTACCAATATTCGAACGGCCCGCGCAAAAAAAACCAGCGCAACTAACCGATATTCAGAGAAGTAATTAAACCATTGTCTATTTTAAAATTGAATTTCAAATGGATAGGGCTGCCTTGAAAAGTTCCGGAAATGTTCATCACAATCACGACTTTTTCATCGTTCAAGTCAAGGAGTTCTAGTGGACTCATTTGGGTATTGTAACGCTCGCTGTTTTTTTCATTCCATTGACGAATCTCCTCCCGCCCCGTGCGCATTTCACCCTCATCGTAGACCACTGCTTCATTTGAAAAGTTCGCAGCAAATAAGGCGCTATCATGCCTGTTTTGCGAATCGACGAAGTTTTGAATTATTTCTGGTAAATTCATTTTTATTTGTTTTCTACAAAGATCGGAGAAACCGGTACTACAGACAATTAGGGAAAAACGATTCACCCGGGGATAAATTTATCCCTATGGTATTCGGAATCTATGCATTAAATTGCAAAATGTACGAAAGAAAAATACCCATAACGCTCGATTGCGGCCTTGACCTGATTGGCGAAGTATTATACGGTAAATGGAAAATTCGTTTACTGTACTTTATCAATGAAGGGCATAAGCGCCCCAGCGAATTACAGCGTAAAATCCCCGATGCGACTCCCAGAGTACTACATATGCAATTGAAGGAACTGGAGCAACACGAACTTATTTCCAAAGTCATTTACGCGGAAGTCCCGCTCCGAGTAGAGTACAGCCTCACTGCGTTTGGTGAGACATTGATCCCAATCATCGCGACACTCGGCACATGGGGCGACACACACGCCGATCGATTGAGGGAAGCCATTTTGAGGAGATTGGAAGTGGCACAAACGGATCAGATATGACTGTCCAGCCCACTATATTCACAAGGCAAAACCAACCAGTTGCAATAACTCAGTACCTGAAATCCCGGCTACAGCGATAGACCATTTGATTCCAAACAAGAGCATCCGGCGTACCAACTTATGAATCAGGACTTTTCGTTACAAAACATAAAGTTCATCTTGATTTTCTCGGGATGCATATTCCTTGGCATATCGCTGGGAGCCGCCTTAAGCTTCCTTTTGACATTTGCGATGCGAAATACTGTTGCCTGGTATACTTCAATCACGATCTTAGCAATTAACCACCTATCGATTTATCTTATTCCATCACTTGCATATTGGTATTGGTTCGAACTGGCCAAATGGAGAGATTTCAACAGGCGTCCGCTGAACACAGTTTCTATGTTGTGGATCGGTATCCTGGCGGGAATAGTGATACTTCCGTTTAATGAAATTGTTATCGTCTGGAATAAAAGTTTACATCTTCCAAAGATATTTTCCGGACTCGAACAATGGATGAGACAAAAAGAACAAGCGAAAAGTATATTGGCAGCAACATTAACCAATATCAAATCTATCGATCAGCTCATCATCGCTCTGCTTGTAAGCGGATTAATTGCGTCAGTAGGAGAAGAAATATTTTTCAGAGGTATCATCCAGAATAAGTTAGCAAAAGGCACGAAAAATATTCACAAGGGTATTTGGCTTGCAGCGACAATATTCAGTGCAGTGCATTTGCAGTTTTATGGCTTTTTCCCAAGGCTTTTGTTAGGGGTTCTATTCGGTTATTTGTATGTATTTTCGGGCAATTTATGGGTTCCAATCTTCGCGCACTTTATCAACAATGCCTTATTCGTTCTTGTAAATTTTTTCGAGCATCCGATTGTCAAATACAGTTCAGAAGTAAATTTCAAAATGAGTCCCTGGTTACCGGGCGCCATTTCTCTAGTTACCTCGACGCTATTCCTGATTTACTTTTACAAAAAGAATCGGAATTTTTCCCCAAAGCTTACCAATGACTAAACCTTACCGTCATTTCATTTATGAAGAGAATATTTCTCATTGCCCCGCTTGCCCTGTTTTTATCGTTTTGTAGCTTCGCGCAAACCACTCAGCAACAGTGGCATCATCTGGATCCTAAGACAGATTCTGTCATGGGGATAAGCTCTGAAAATGCATACAAGCTTCTGAAAACATTGCCTGTGCCAAATCAGCCGGTCATTGTTGCAGTCATTGACGGAGGACTTGATACAGGCCATGAAGATCTCAAATCTGTTTTGTGGACCAACCCGAAAGAAATAGCAGGAAACCAAAAGGACGATGACGGGAATGGGTTCAAGGACGATCTTCACGGATGGAATTTCCTGGGTGGGGCCGATGGACAAAACGCTGTGCACGAGCAGAAGGAAGAGACTCGCTTGTACGTCCGGCTAAGGCCACGCTATGAAAACGTAGATCCCGAAACAGCCCGAAAGACATTTAACTCCGCTCAAAATCAAGAATATGAGCTCTGGAAAGAAATAAAGCCCTATTTCGAGAAAAAGAAGGCCGAAGCGATCAAAGATTTCCAGGAAGATTCACTGCTTCTTCAACAAGACAAGGTTGCATTCACCGAGTTTAAAAAAGCGCTCAGCGTCAATATGGTGGACACTACGGTTCTTCAGAATCTTCCTGCAACCGATTCCCTCCTGACCATGCAGGGACTGAGATATTATCAAATGATGATGCAGGTGGGCTGTGGTAATATTGATTGTCTGGTAAGCTTTTTCGAAGATCTCAATGCAAGTCTGAAAGAGCAGCTCACCTTTGATTACAACGAAAATTACAATGGACGTTTGCTGGTTGATGACACCCCGTCCGATCTTTCCCAACACAATTATGGCAATCCTGATATTTCCACACCCCTTACAGGGAACGGCGCTGCGCATGGAACTCATGTTACCGGCATCATCGCCGCAGACCGGCACAACGGAATGGGTGTTCAAGGTGTGGCCGATCATGTGCGTATTCTATTTGTGCGCGCAGCCCCGGACGGTGACGAGCGTGACAAGGATGTTGCTAATGCAATTGTTTATGCGGTCGACAATGGTGCAAAGATCATCAATATGAGTTTTGGTAAAGCCTTCTCGCCTGAAAAGGCGGTCGTTGACAAAGCCGTGAAGTATGCAGAAGCAAAAGGGGTTCTGCTGGTAGTAGCGGCTGGCAATGACCATTTGAATGTAGATTCGACCCGCCAGTATCCGATGGCGAAATATCTCAACGGGGCAGAAGCCTCGAACGTGATCATTGTAGGTGCCAGCAACGCATTAAACGACTCCACCCTGGCGGCTTCCTTTTCCAATTTTGGGCCAAAAACAGTGGATGTATTCGCGCCTGGCGTAGAAATCATGTCCACAACACCGGGCAATAAGTACGAAAATAAGCAGGGAACAAGCATGGCTTCTCCGGTTGTGGCAGGTATCGCCGGTGTTTTGAAATCTTATTTTCCAAAACTCAGCCCTGCCGACCTGAAAAGGATCATTCTGAAATCTGCTGTGATTTACCATACCCAGGTACTGAAACCCGGTACAGAAACGAAAGTCGACTTCGCATCTTTATCCAAGTCAGGCGGTATCGTGAATCTTTATGAGGCGGTTAAAATGGCAATCTCAGAAACAGGGAAAGGCGGCGGGAAGATTGGCAAGTAGCGGATATGCAAAGGCCGCTACCCCCGATTTGCAATCGGAGTTGCATGGTTCTGCGTTTGTCAAAAACCATAACTACACCATTTTTTCATTATTGTGGAAGAAACAAATTACGATGCTGTTATATTTAGGCCCTATCACCTTAAACTTAGGACGTCATGAAACGTTAAGCCAAGAAAACAAAAAGAGAGAATTAACTGTACCTGAAAATCGAGAAGTACAAAAAAATGCAAACTGGATACCGAAAACTAAACAACTGAAAATGAAAAAAACATTCTTGATTTTACTTATAACGACTTTAACAACATTTGCCTCGATTGGACAGCCATTTGAAGGAAAAATAATCTACACGAATTCATACAAAAGTAAAATGCCGAATGTTACCGACGGACAGTTTACCTCGATGATGGGAGCGACACAAGAATATTTTATAAAAAACGGCAATTATAAATCTTTGGCAAATGGAACCTTCTTACAATCGCAATACTATGTCAGCAGTGAAAATAAACTTTACACAAAAATGGCAAACTCCGAAGCATTTCTATGGAATGACGGTGCAACAAATCCAGACGAAGTTCTAAAGTCGGAAGTCAACAAGGGAGTTACCGAAATTCTCGGATATAAGTGTGATGAACTGGTCCTGACTTGTAAAAGCGGAATTCAAAAATATTATTTCAACTCAAAATTATCCGTGGACGATTGAGGGGTTGTTCTAAAAAAAGAAGAGAGTATTTTAAATTTTGGTGGAAAAAATCTGATTATTAGAGAGTTATCCACATTTTGACGTCCACCTTTATTTTTTTCCAATTAAAAAAACTGTAATACAACTGTAATTTTTAAGCATCGTTTAAACGATTTTTAAGTTCAACTTAAATTATCCTTAAAAAAATTGGCAGTAAAAAGGCTATAAATCTGTTAAAAACGGGCAGAACAGCGTAAAAAAGTCGATTTGTACCCATTTAATCACTTTTCTTTATAGATTTTACCCTTACATCCAATTCGTCGATTCTGGTTTCTAATCTGGCTATCATTTCCATCGTTGTATCGTTCTCATTTGACAAATTATAGCTAATCTTAAATACTACTTCGAATAGAGATACTATTTCGTCCTCGTTAATATTGAAGCTCTTGTAATACCGATTATCTGATCGGCAACATATAAAACCGTGCTCTCTTATTCGGTTTTTCAGTCTTTTTACTAACATTCCCCGATCCCTGGATACTATTACATATATATATCCATCTTTTATTGATTTAACGTCTGATTCACAAACAATTAGTGTGTCATTTATTTGCAAGGTTGGGTACATACTATCGTTAATAACTGTAATTCCAAGGTGCCTTTTACCACTTTTCAGCATAGAATCCGGTAGCAAAATATGTCTAACGACTTCTGGGGAGTCTTGCGCAAGAAACCCAGAGTACGAGTTTACCTCCGCCGAGATATCAAGTATTGGAACGTTAATTAAATGATCGTTACGTCTGTAGTAATCCTCTTCTCTTTCTGCTCTAATCTCCGCATGTTCCGCCCCTTTCTCCTTCTGCACAAAGTCGTCTTCATGGTGTCCACCTTTTCTTTTGTTTTTGGAAGTTGGTGGACTATTAGGGGGATTATTTAGGGGGACATCTTCCTCTGGGTCTCTTGGAATATTTATATTATTATGTCCTTCGGTTTCTGTTGTATTGATTCCCTCTCTTAGTTCGGCATAATCAATTGGGAAAGCTGGATGAAAAACACTTGCCTTATGGTACCCATCTTCGGCTTTGGATAAGTCCACATAATACATGGCCTCAATAGTGGTGCCAAAATAATTAGCAATCTCTAAAAGTAAAGAGAGTTTTGGTACTGTTCCACTTTCATAAGAATCTACATTATTTCTTGTGCACCCAAAGCGCGCAGCAAATATAACCTGCGACATATCCGCATTTAACCTTAGAAACCGAATATTGGCAGCGAGAAACCCACTGCTAATTTTTTTTGCCATCTACTTGTTAATGTTTATTTTATTAGCATACTTTGCAAACGTAACTACTGCGATCTACGCAAAGCTAATTTATTTTTTTAACTGATTAAACGGTAAATTTTATGTCGAAGACGGAAAACATTGCAAACCCGACTGAGGAGCAAATCCAGAAATGGAAAGATCAGTACGGACAAATCTATCTCATTGAGGTATCGGAGGAGCCGGAAAGCTTTGAGGCTAACACCATGCCAATGGAACTGGATGACTTGCCAAAATTGCAAGGGTGGCTCAAAAAGCCTGATCGTATGACCCTTAACTATGCCTTGGTAAACATGTCAAAGAACATGATTAACGCAGGAAAATCGATTCTGAATAGTTGCTGGCTTGGTGGTGACGAAAGATTGTTAAAAGGGGACGGACACGCAGCAGCGGCGGCATTGCAAGCGGTTGATTTAATTGAGATTTACCAAAGCAAGCTAAAAAAGCTTTAGAGGATGAGCCGGACATTAGTCACGGCTCATCCGACGACTCGTTTCGTGTAATGAGTACCTGGATCAGGCATTATTTTCACGAAGACCCTTATAAAATGAGCCCTAAAAAGTTCGCTAGGTTATGGAAGGAAGCAGAATACATTCTGAATCAAACCAAACCTTACAAGGCAGACAAACCAATCTCCTAAACTTACAGTTGATTTCTAATATAATCAACTGTAAATGCGGGATTTACGATAAAATAAAGTGATTGTTTTTAAAGAGACGTTTTACAATTTTAAACATGATAGGCAATGAAATACAATCCAAAAATAAGGCTTGCCGATTATAAAATCGTGGCCGAAATAACAGGAATGAGTTACGTAATGGTTAAGGCTGTTGCCTACGGCTACCGTAATAACACGAAAATTAAAAAAGCGATAGAAGAATTTACCGAGCGTAGAGATGCTGTTATTGAAGACCTAAAAGACAAATATCAACCGTTCGTATAGCACATGAAAGTGATATTGGGTGAAGTTTGGTTAGAATATGTTGATTTGTTAAGTGTTGGCGTGAAGAAAAAAACCATTGAAATGGGCTCTTATCGCAAGTCTCCACAATGGGAAACAATAAAAGACTCCACAGATAAAAGAAGGAGTTTAATTCGCTACAACACATTGAGTCAAAGTTACAAGGACGTAGTAAAAACTAAAATGTGTTTTGGATTGGAGCCAATTCAATGGATTTCATTCCGAGATTGGAAACGCCCTAAGACTTATCACGGCCTCGAAGAGAAATTTGGCTGCTATGAACTCACGGCCATAGCTAAAATTTGCGGAGTGTCTTATCAGGATGTTTGTGAGGTTATTATACTAGGGGTTGTTATCAATCACCAGATTATTAACGTAGCAATTGACTACTCTGTTCATAGAGGAAAATTACTAAATAAACTGTTAAAAAAGTACCGTAACGCTGGGGAGTAATGAGGATTATCGACGGGGAAGTCTGGCTAGAATATATTGATTTGCTAAATGTTGGGGTGAAAGAGGATACCATAAAAAAGGGCTCTCTTCGCAAGTCTCCGCAATGGCAAACAAGGAAAGACTTCGTCGATAAACGCAAACGCTTCATTCGCTACGAAACACTTGACCCGAAGTACAAGGATGCTATTAAAGGAAAGTCTTGCGGTGGTATGGAGCCGATTGATTGGATAAAGTTTCAACAGGACGTTAACAAACAAAGAGCAAAACAATCAGTAGCATCTACCCTGCGTGAACGCCTTCTTAATGCTTGTGAGACTGGATACAAAAAATATCAATCCGACTTTCCAGCAAGGGAGGGCAAGCAATTAAAGTCGTTATCAAGAGCAGCCGCGGTTTTGGTGGAAACGGCCCAATGGTACAAGAGAAATGAGATTCCTTTTAGCGATTACGAAGCTGTTAAAGAGGTCGCAAAATGGGTTAAGGACGTTAAAGACGAATATTTTGAGTTTAAATATATCCCGACCTATCATCTTAACCTGATGGAAAAACTACGGGCTTATGCAGTTGAAGGCAAGAGCATTAATGAGGTGATTGTTGTACCAAGAGAAGGGAATAATAACCGCTCATTTCATAAAGAGGAGAAATGGTGGAAGGAATTGGCGATTTTCTACCGTATGGACGACCGGAATTTCACGCAAGCGCAAATCTACCGGAAAATCAGAAAAATTGCTCTACGGGCACAAAAGGACTGTCCTAGCGAATCAATTATTCGTCAATTCATTTGGAAAAACGAGCATTTGACCGTTGACGCTCATTCTGACCTAAATAATAAGCGCTTACAACGCCATCGTACAAGTATGCCGATGTTAAAGGCGATGTTTTCAGACGATTGCTGGGAAATGGACGGCACACAGGTGCAGATCGTTGGACACGCAACCGGAGCCAGGACAAAAGACGGAAAGAAAGAGGTTAAGCATCTTTATGTTGTTGGGGTGCGTGACGTATACAGCGGTGCGTATTTGGGATGGTGGTACGGATATAGCGAGAGTGAGCATGCGTACCGTAGTGCCTTAAAAATGGCCGTTGATGTAACCGGTCGCCTTCCTTATGAACTGCGTTATGATCAATTTCCCGGTAGTACTTCCGCAGGCTGGAAGGTAATGGCAGGTACAAAAGACGATATTGGGTTGCTTGAAAAATATGGTGTGAAGATAACAAAAACCAGTAAGTCAACAGGCAAAGCGCACGCGGAACGAGGTTTTTACACTTTGCAGCAGGTTTTTGAAGCAGAAAAAGAGGGGTATATAGGTCATGGAATAAAATCTAGCCTTTCCCATGCGAGACCAACGGAAAGCTATATTGCGAGGACTCAAAAATCTTTGCTGAATAATGGCTGGAACTATGAGCAAGCGGCACTTAGTCACCTGTCAGTCATGACAGAATATAATCATACGCCATTAAGCGAGTATAGCCGTAAACACCAGAATCTTACGCAATCACCTTGGTATTTGTATGAGAATGGACTTGATGAATGTGGCAAAGAAATAGGTGCTCTCGAAATATCTGATTTGTTTTGGAATGCTCGCAAAGAGGGCATTAGAAACGGTAAAATTGAATTTACCGAAAGAGGTAATACGCGTCGTTACTATCTGGGAGTCAATGAATTCGACCTGCTCGAATACCAGCGGGAAGGTGTAGCGCTCACGATTAGACACGATGCTTACGACTTTTCCAAAATAATGGTTTTTGATAATAGCGGCAACTTTTTAGCTGAACTATCTGAAAGTGAAGGCCTCCAAACCTATGGCAAAAATGCTGATTGGGAAGCGGTAGCGAAGTGGAAGCAAGCAAAAGGCTATTACCAGCAAGAAAAAAGAGAAATTGAGTGCCTATGCGTTGTCGGAAGAGACGATATTGTTATTGCCTACATCTACTGAAAAACAGGTATTTAATGACGCTCAATCTAACTATGTCCATCAAAATGGCGGTGATTGGCTACCCCCTAAAAACACGCCCAAACCGAAGGAAAAGCATATTGAGAACGGCAATCCTGACGATTTCGACGTAGAGGAATTCATATTTAATCAAAGATAGTACACTTTAAACAAACAATTTATTAGATGGAAAAATCATTTCTTCTCATTGATAATTCAATGACTTTGCATGGCGTAAGATTCGTGATGGACGGCGGGCGCTGGGATCGGTTTAAGAAAAACCCTGTGATGCTGTATATGCATACACGCGGTAAGGTTGTAGGCAAATGGAGCAACGTTCGGTTTGAATACGGAGCCTGGGTGGCAACTCCGGTATTTGATTTAAAGGATTCGTTTGCAGCTAATATAGCCCGCCAAGTTAAAGATGAATTCTTAATTGCCTGTTCAATTGGTGTACACATTCATAAGGCATAAACGATTGATAATGAGATCGTAATAACGGACTGGGAGCCATTCGAATGTAGCATTGTGGATGCTGGAAGTAATTATAATTCCCTTCAATTATACACCGGCAAGGGCGATAAGATCAACGACACCGAACAATACATAAAAACCCTTAAGCTATCAATAACAGGTCAACACAATCAAACCCAAACCATATATCCGATGCTAAACAAACAAATACCTCGAAATATCCTTCTTGCGCTGGGTGTTATCGATCAGGACGCTGATAATAAGTCAGTTGTAGACGCAATTGAAAAATTGATCGTAAAGGCTGGAAACCTTGAACTGAATGCAAAACCCGGCGCAACACAGCAAATCGCCTATCTTTCAACTATCCCAGATCCAGAAAAAGATAAGGAAGAATATCAAAAGCTGTTTTTATTAGGTGTCCTTTTAGAATTAAAAGCCAGCAATCCCGAAAAATTCAAAAGGTTGTTTAAGGCGGAATTCGGAGTTGATCCGGACAGTGAAGGCATAAAAAAGGATGCACCCATCAAACTAAGGGAGAGTTTCAAGGAGCGTAAAGAAGACGCTGAAGAATACGATGAATTGTTCTATTCCGGCAAACTGGAAGCCTTAAAAGCCCAAAACTCTGAAAAATACAGAAGGCTGTTTATGTCTAAACATGGGGTCGATCCACAAGACTAAGTGCAAAAAAACAGAACCCGCCAATACTACGGCGGGTCTGTAACAATTACAATCTAACACAAATATAACATGATTGCTACTAGTAAAAAAAATGAGATTGTTGGCGCGCTGGAGCGCGAAAAACAGCTCTTAGGGAGCATGTCTAATGTTGCTAAGAAATTAGGTATATCTCCGTCTACGATCAGCGCCAATTTACTTAAACAGGAAAATTGGGCCAATATTTCAGAATCCATGTGGGCCGATATCGCGGCAAAACTGGGCCTAAGCCTGGTTAAAAACGATTGGGTTATCGCTCCTACCGGAAATTACAAAGTGATGGTTAGCACCATGCAGATGGCACAAAGAGAGGGTCTTTTTCTGGCAGTATCTGAATTTGCTGGAAGTGGAAAAACGGCTGCTATAACGGACTATGTAAGAAAAAGCCCGGATCACAGCGTGTATTCGCTGCAATGTGAAGAATGGAGCCGTAGAAGCTTTTTAACCGCCCTATGTGGTCAACTTGGAATATCCGTAGACGCTACAAGTCGCCACGAAAGCCTTATCGATGAGATTGTTAGGTTTTTCAAACAACGGGCAAAGGATGTGTCCCCACTACTTATTCTGGATGAAACCGATAAGTTAAAGCCTGCTGCACTGCGTTTTCTCATCATTCTTTACAACCGCTTGGAAGATGAAGTAGGCGT
>Ga0209512_1000544_pt1 | contig 59076 bp, 32 predicted proteins | sample frozenSSSSmetaG_FD_184142 | JGI IMG/M metagenome (GOLD analysis project Ga0209512, IMG submission 184142) | Glacier valley bacterial and archeal communities from Borup Fiord, Nunavut, Canada, to study Microbial Dark Matter (Phase II) -... | ecosystem: Environmental > Aquatic > Freshwater > Ice >...
GCTGTCCGCTAAAATTTGTACTTTTACCCATGGTTACATTTTTGTTTTGTCGTAATTACAAAGGTAACCATCAGGGGTTGGTCTTCATTGACCAACCCTATTTTATATTTTTACCGGACAACAGTGATTCCGAACATATAAAGAAGCTCAAATTATCACGTCCACCAAAACCTTTAATAGTTGTTGAACGCGACTATTTAAGATTTACTATTAGCAAAATTAAAAAGCAAATCAATCCTGATCAGAATGAAAATTTGAAAATCTCATTAACTGGTGATCAACTAACATTATGCATTGGTTCAAGGAAATACCCGATTCCGGTTATGTATCATGAGAATTTTACAAACGAAATTGTTAGTGTTCCTTTAATTGATTTTTTAACCAGTATTCCTTCACGTTTTCAAAAAGATGAAGTGAGTTTAAGTATGGATGAGCACAGATTGAGGGTCGATAATCACTTAATAGATGCAACCTGGGATGGACCCAATTTATGGGAATACGATGAGTATGATGATTATTTATTTAAAAGACTTATGCATCGATCAATATGGTTTGGCGGGTAAATGCATACTAAAAAAGACAAATAAGTAAAAAGTAATCTTTTTAAATCCGCCTCCCCTTCATGCGGGGTCTCTCTTTTTGCGTGAGGTAAATCTCTCTAAGGAAGATTGATATGCGCGTAAAATTGATGGACATATCATTGTTAATCTTGGATATATATCCACTTCTGACTTAATGTAGCAATAATCTCGAACCGGGTAAGGTCTAAATCAGTTTTTAGGCTGCCGACCTACCATTATTCGTTCAACTACTTCGTAGGAATTAATTGTGGCTTTGCATTGATCGAGAATTTGTATTTGTCACCCCTGTAAAAAGATTTTTCAATTTCGACAATCTTACCATCTGTGTTGAAAATTGCTCCGTCGAGAATAAAAACAGCAAGGGGTATTTCGGAATCAAAATAATTGTCCGACTCACCTGGCTGGAAGATGGTAGTTCCTAAAGTTCGCTGAACTTCTTCGAGTTTCAAATGGTATTTATCGACATAGATTTTAATCGGTGATTCTTCCATGTCGAGGATGTTAATCTTCGGACAGCAGGTCATTGAGATGTACCTTGTCTCGTCTTTCAACAACGTGTCATTGCCATACCGTAAACGATGGATCTTTAGTACTGACCCTTCAATGATGTGATGGCGACCATTGATATTGGAAGAAATTCCGTTTTCCATCACTGTTTTCTCTAAAATAATATTTTTAGGTGTAAATCCCTCTTTAATCAGGTTCGCATTAAAGCTCTCATTCACTGCCTTAAAGGAACCAAGAACTCTGGTAAGATGCTTGTCTTCGGAACGGTTTAACACGAAGGTCCCCTTTCCTTTGATTCTTGTAGCCCATCCATTAAGCTCAACTTCCAATAAACTTTTTCGTGCCGTTGTATTACTAATTGTGTAAGATTTGATCAATTCATTTTCGGACGGGACTTTATCGCCTGCCTGCAATTCTCCGGATTCAATCCTTCTTATTATTTCTTTACTGATTGATATGTATTTAGGATTGACGCTCTTAGTCATAAAATGATTTTTTTTGAGAATAGAAATAAATTTTATTCAGCATGTTGTACAACACTTCGTATATTTTCAAACAAAGTTAAAAGAAAATAGTGGTAATTAAAAAGAATTTCTACATTTGTCAAAAATAAACATAGTGCGTTAAGCTAATGACACAAAAACCCGGACATAGTTATTGGATCATCATTGTTTTGTTATTGCTTGCAACCTCTCTTAGTTTTCTGGATCGTCAGGTGCTCTCCGTTTCGATATTGAAAATCAGGGAAGAATTAAGCATTACAGATATTGATTACGGTTTCATAAATTCAGGTTTCCTGGCCAGTTATGCCATTATGTTCACGTTGGGTGGTATTTTGATCGATCGTTATGGAAGCCGTCTTGGATTGGCTTTTTCTGTTGGATTCTGGTCTTTTGCTACACTCTTGCATAGTTTATCCAATAGTGTTTTTCAGTTTGGGCTGTTTCGATTCTTGTTGGGTGTTGGAGAAGGTGGCTGTTTCCCAGGTGCGATCAAGGCCGTAATTGAAAGAGTGCCCAAAAAAAGACATGCACTTGCCAATGGTATTGCGATCGGAGGCTCAGCAATCGGTGCAGTTGTAGCCCCACCGTTGTGTGTTTATTTATTAGGAATTGTTGGCTGGCGTGCCGTATTTCTTGTAACTGGTGGATTCGGGTTTATATGGCTGATTGCCTGGTTGTATTTCACAAAAGAAAAGAAACAATCATCGCAACTTTCAACGATCGAAAACAGTGATGATGTCGAATATAAAAGGTATAAAATCAATACTTTATTAAAAAATAAAGAGGTATTGGTATTTGTCGCCATCCGCTTTATTCTGGACCCGATCTTTTACTTTTATATGTTCTGGATACCAAAATATTTAAACGAAACTCATTCCTTGTCACTTGAGATAATTGGCGAGATTTTGTGGATTCCGTTTCTGGCCTTAGGGATTGCAAATATTTTAGGTGGGTGGCTTTCAGATTGGGTTTATCGAAGGACATCGAAGCTTAACCTTGCCCGGAAACTGGTAATGGGTATTGCTGCTGCATTGACAATCCCAATTGTTTTAGTAGGCTTCATCCATTCATATATTATAATCATCGTTTTGATGACATTGGCATTTTTTGCCCACGGATTATGGATTACCAATTATATTACTTCGATCAGTGATGTATTTGGGCGGAGGGTAACTTCTACGATAGTTGGTTTGTCAGGTTCTGCTGGTGCCATTTCTGCGTTGGTGTTCAATCCTTTGATCGGTTATATCGTTGCGAATTATTCGTATAATTCGTTATGGTGGTATGCAGGGCTGATGTACCCAGTGGCGTTTCTTATGTTGTTGAAATTTATTCCGCGAATTGAATTGCTTGATTATAAATTAAATAAGATTACAGCAGAGAGATAGCATTTTTTTGTGTGAAAAATAAGATAGTGCGTTAACATAAAAAATAAAAGCACATATATGAATATTCTTGAGAGAAGAAAAAATGATTTTGCAAAAACTGCTTCACTGACAAAAATCGGGGTCTTCGGTGTAGGGTATGAAAAATATTGGGGGCAATTCCCTGGTTTATTTGAAGAATTAATGCAAAAGCAAGAAGCATTTATGCATAAAATCCCTGATTGCGGGATTAAGATTGTAGATTTTGGGATGGTCGATTCCCCCTCAAAAGCATATGAAGCCGTTAAAGCAATGGAGGCAGAAAATCTGGATTTGATATTTTGCGATATGCTTACTTATGCCACCTCCGGCACATTTGGCATCATTGTGAAATCAATCAACGTACCTATTGTATTGGTTGCATTACAACCTCTGAAAGCTTTGGATTATTCTAAAGCCTCAACTTATATGCAATTGGTAAACGATGATATTTGCGCCCTTCCTGAATTTGCTGGAGTGGCTGTCAGATTAGGCAAGAAAGTCCCCGAAATGATCATAGGAACTCTTTCCGACGATCAGGAAGTAGATGATCAAATAGACGAGTATTGCCGGATTGCAAAAGTCTTGCATGACCTCAAAAATGCGCAACTTGGTCATTTGGGCCATCCGATCAATGCAATGCTCGACATGCATACCGATGCCACTATGCTCACTTCATTTTTTGGAAGCCATATTGTACAATGTGAAGCCAATCAACTTATGAAAAGTTTCGAAGCGGTTTCTGAAGATGATATTGCCTTGTCGGAGAAGAAAATCCTTGATTTTTTTGATACACCTGACCCGAAATCAGATCCTATTTCAATGAAACTTAGAAAAGAGGATTTAAGAATAGCTGCAAAAGTAAGCGTGGCGCTGGAGGATTTTATAAAAGTTAATAACCTGGATGGTCTGGCTTATTATTACGACGGAGCCGAAAATAGTGAAGTACAAAGCGTGATGTCAAATCTGATTGTCGGAAATTCATTGCTGACAGCTCAGCACATCCCTATGTGCGGTGAATCGGACTTAAAAACACTAATAGCGCTGTTTATTCTCGACCGATTAGGTATTGGCGGCAGTTTCGCGGAGTTTCACCCGGTCGATTTTAAAGAAGGATTCGTGCTTGTCGGTCATGATGGCCCTCATAATATTTCGATTGCCGATGGGAAACCTGTGCTTCGGAGCCTTCAGAAATATCATGGCAAGCCTGGTCATGGTGCAGGAGTTGAGTTTAAAATTAAGGAAGGACCCATAACTATGCTTTCCATTAATTCAACTTACGAAGGGAAGTTTAAATTTATTATTGCTGAAGGAGAGTCTGGATCAGGACCTATACCCCCAACAGGCAACACTAATACGCGTGGCTTTTTCAAACCAGACATTAAAACGTTTCTGATGAGATGGATGAATGAAGGACCAACTCATCATTTTGCATTAGGCATCGGACATCACGCTGCCACAATAGAAAAAATTGCAAGCTTTCTGAATATCGAATGTGTGAAAATTTCAAACTAAAGATAAACTGTTTTTATTACCAAACACAAATTCAAATGATTATGAAAGGAAAAACGTTTTCAAACAGGGTCTATACGAATTATCGTATTCCTAACCAGCCGATTTTTCGTCTGATGATGATCGTCTTTTTATGTCTTTTTATGGTATTTCAAGGCATCGCACAAACCGATCAGGGTAAAGTCATCCGTGGTCGGATAACAGATACCGACGGAATTCTGCTCCCAGGTGTCAATGTCATATTAAAAGGGACAGCAAAAGGTGTAATTACGGATTCGGATGGTAATTATGCAATGGAAGTAAAAGGAAAAGATGCAACTCTAATTTTCTCTTTTATTGGATTTACCCCACAAGAAATTGCTGTTGGATCAAAAACAACAATCAACGTGGTATTAGTAGAAGATATACGGAAAATCGATGATGTTATTATTGTTGGATATGGCACACAGCGCAAGAAGGATTTAACCGGATCGATTGCCCGAGTTTCTGCAGAAGACATGAATCAACCATCAGCTTCGAGTTTTGACCAGATGTTGCAAGGCAAAGTGGCAGGAGTTCAGATCTCTCAATCAACTGGATCACCAGGGGGAAACGTTAATGTAATGGTTCGCGGAATAAGTTCAATCACAGGCGGGACGCAACCATTGTATGTTATTGATGGATTTCCAATTAGTATGGATAGTGGAGGTTCCAACATGCTCTCCTTCGGTAACTCGACCTATACATCTGCCGGAATGGTTAACAATATTCAAAGCCGTATTAATCCACTCTCGGCAATCAATCCTTCGGATATTGAGTCGGTCGAAATTTTAAAAGATGCTTCTTCAACCGCAATTTATGGTAGTCGAGGAGCAAATGGTGTAATCATTATTACAACAAAACGCGGAAAGAGCGAAAAATCTCAAATTAGTTTTGATGCTTCCTATGGAGTTCAGGGAATTGCCCATAAATTGGATATGATGAATGCCCAGGAATATGCGCAGTATGTTGCCGAAGGACGCGACAATGCGTATGTCTATGGCGGAGGAAAAGCGAGCGACCCAAATAGTATGCGACCTATTTCACAACAAGTCAGGCCCGAATTTCGCAATCCATCATCTATTGCCCAATCAACTGATTGGCAGGATCAGATTTTCAGAATTGCGCCCGTTCAAAACTACCAACTGTCGGCTACTGGCGGAAATGAAAAGCTAAAATATCATCTTTCAGCAGGATATTTTGATCAGCAGGGGATCATTAAAACATCCGATTACCAACGTTACAGCATCCGTTCGAATATTGATGTGATTATTTCGGATAAACTGAAATTGGGATCATCCGTTTCAGGATCTTACTCAACCGGACGTTTCCCCAATACCGAAGGACATTATGGAACGGGAGCCATCTTAACAATGGCAACAGCAATCTCACCAACAATTCCGGTTTATGATGATCAAGGAAACTACTATTTTAATCAGGCGGATATAACTGATGGTTTAGGTTTTTTGGTAAGCCCACTGATCGCTTTGCGGGAATTTTCGGATAAGCGTAAAGTATCGAATGTTCTTTTCAATAATTTCCTAGAATACAAAATATTAGACGGATTAACATTTAAAACCTCCGTCGGAATAAATTTTGAAACAAATACGATCAAATTATGGAAATCGTCACAAATACCCTATTTCACCACGCTGAAATCGCTTGCTACTGCTGGGGTAACAAAAACTGAATCATTAAACTGGTTAAATGAAAATACATTATCTTATAAACATATTTTCAAGGAGAAACATTCATTAGATGCATTAATTGGTCTTACCGCTCAAAAGGACAGTTACGACCGGCTATCTGCCGGAGCGAGCAATTTTCCAACCGATTATGTAACTTATCTTTCGGCAGGAGTCGTCAATTCGGGAACCCATTATGTTTCTGAATGGTCAATGATGTCAGTAATGGCCAGGATAAACTATTCCTATGACGGCAAATATCTTTTAACAGCAACTGTACGAAGGGATGGAAGTTCAAAGTTTGGTACGAATAACAAGTGGGGAACTTTCCCTTCAGTATCCGTAGGATATAATGTTTCAGAAGAGTCGTTTATGAAATCTTTGACTTTCGTATCAAATCTGAAATTAAGGTTGGGTTATGGATTATCAGGAAATAACCAGATTGGAAATTACACGCAGATCGGATTACTTTCGCCCGTAAATTATGTCGATAATAATTCGCTAAATCCAGGACTTGTTCCCAGTAATTTGTCGAATAACAATTTAGCTTGGGAGAAGTCGGCACAGATTAATTTTGGATTAGATCTGGCATTATTTAAAGACCGGATTTCGTTGACTACAGATATTTATCAAGATAAAAAAACCGATCTGCTTCTGGCTGTACAGCTACCAGCGGCCTCCGGATTTTACAACTCAATGCAGAATGTTGGTGATATTGAAAATAAAGGGATTGAAGTTGGGTTGCAGACTATCAATATAAAGGGCAAAAAATTTGACTGGACAAGTAATTTTACCATAAGCCATAATGAGAATAAAGTAGTAAAATTGGCAACAGCCAATGCCAGGATTTTCAGCTCCACCAATCAGGTTACCCAAATTGGCTCTCCAATTGCAAGTTTTTTTCTCATGAATCAAACCGGCATTTTTCAGAATGCCGCAGAAATAGCAAGCAGCCCTCTTCAGAGCCCTAAAGTACAACCAGGTGATATGAAGTTTGAAGATATTACGGGTGATGGTAAAATCACTGCCAGCGACAAAAAAATAGTTGGAAGTCCTTGGCCTGATTTTACATGGGGATTTGAAAATCATTTCACGTATGGTGATTTTTCTTTAAATGTTTCATTGAATGGTTCACAAGGTGCAGAAACCTATTTTATGGGTGGTGAAGTGATTTATAGTCTTACAGGGGTACAAAATCAATTAGCGCTTTCAAATAACAGATGGCAGTCAGCGAGTGAGCCGGGTGATGGCGTTACCCCAAGAGCTATCAGAAACAATTTTGCATATGGTTTTGGTACCGGTACATCACGTTTATTATTCGATGCCTCCTATGTCAGGATAAAAGATATCAATCTGACTTACAATGTTCCTAAGAAAATAACCTCAAGGTTATCATTGAATAGTGTAGCAATTTTTGCCGATATCGCTAATGCTTTCACGTTCACAAAGTATCCGGGTTATGATCCTGAATCAAGTACTTCGGGTGACAATCTTACCAGTGCGGGAATCGATTACATGACTTATCCACTGGCACGTACTTATACATTTGGGGTTAAATTATCATTCTAATCAAAAAACGAATACGCGATGAAAAAATATTTATTAATAGCAATGATGCTCATATCGTCTGTATCATGCAGTGATTTCTTGGTATTACAACCAGAAAATCAAATAAGCGAGAATACTTTTTATCAGACAGCAAATGATTTCAACACTGCATTGGTTGGAGCTTACGCCGGATTACAGGATCTTCATAATGCTTCTATCCTTGACTTAGGTGAACTTATAACGGATAATCTTGAAATTCAATGGACCTCGCCGGAGGTTTCTGAAATGGAATGCGACCAGGCAAATATCACTTCTACGAACGTCTATGTTTCCTCCGTATGGAGCAATTGTTTTACAATCGTTTCAAGATGCAATAACATTCTGGCAAGGATTGACAATGTTAGTTTTGATGCTAATTTGAAATCTCAATATAAGGGTGAAGCCTTATTTTTACGTGCCTATTGCTATTTCTACCTCGTCAGATTCTTTGGTGATGTACCCATCGTTAAACAGAAATTTAGCAGTCCCGAGGAAATTGCAGCATTTGATATGACCAGAAAGCCTGCTGCTGATGCCTATGCATTGATTATTGATGACCTTCAAAATTCGGCTACCTTGTTAGCAAATATGACAACGTTGAAAAAGGAAAGGGCTTCAACGGGCGCTGCAAAAACTTTGTTGGGCAAGGTTTATCTGACACAAAAAGATTATACAAAATCAGCAGCTGTTTTAAAGGAAGTAATAGATCTCAATAAATACACCCTGGCTGTGAATTATAAAACCTTATTTTCTGGTAATAATAGTAATTTAGGAGAAACCATTTTCGAAATCAGGTATTTATCAGGGAATTTAGGCGAAGGTAATGGCTTCTCCTCGCTCTTCACACCTGGATTATTTAACATGGCGCTTTTTCCCGGAAATATGAATGGATCTGGAAGAATGGATCCAACGATGGATATCTACAATTCATATGAAACCGGGGATCTGCGAAAAGCCGCCTCAATTGGTTATCCTGTGCCCTTGACAAACGGACAAACTCAAAATTTAACCTATGGAATTAAATTTGTTGATTTTACTACAGGTGTTCCGGGTGATGGCGGAGTAAACTTTACTTCGCTCCGTTACGCAGATGTAATTCTGATGTATGCCGAAGCACTAAATGAGACGGGTAAGACAATTGAAGCGCATCCTTACCTGAATCAGATTCGAACCCGTGCAGGATTACCAATTCTAAGCGGGTTGGGAAAGGCTGATTTTGCCCTTGCATTGGAAAAGGAGCGCAGGGTTGAATTTTTATATGAAGGTCAGCGCTGGTTCGATCTGGTTCGTACAGGTCGTACCCAAACAGTTATCAATAAGCATTTTGCTGATAAGGGTCTGACTTTTAAAGTTGAACCATATGAGTTGCTAATGCCAATTCCCCAAGGTGAGATTTACATTAATCCAAAATTAACCCAAAATACAGGATATTAATAAATTGAGCAATAGATGAAGTTAATTCATTTGAATATTACTAAGTCTTAAATTATGCATGAGAACCTCCCTTTCATTTGAAGGGGAGGTTTTGAAGGAGAATAATGACCTTTTCAGAATACCATTAGCTATCTATGTACTTGAAGAAATGAGCATTTCCAATTTCCTGATGCTAATCCATTTTAATTCAAGGGTGAAGAGAACTCTGATGAACTTTTAATTAGAGAAAAAATAAATTCACAAAACATTACATTCTTCATCAAATCAAAAGGCTTATTCTCTCTTATCAGCTTATGATTTCAATTATAATGTAAAAAAGTAAAACCAGTTTTATTAAAATTAGTTTTCATGGAACGTACAGCATTTAGAATGCATTTAATGCCTGGATTTGAAGTGGAATATCAAAAACGTCACAATGAAATCTGGCCTGACCTTAAGAAATTGTTCAAGGATGAAGGAATATACGATTACTCCATTTTCTGGGATGAAGAAACTAACTATCTCTTTGCTATAAAGCATATTGAAGATAGTAAATCACGGTGCGCTGAAAACAATGAGATCATTAAGAAATGGTGGGCTTACATGGCAGATATTATGGATGTTAATCATGATGATTCTCCCATTTCTGTTCCTTTAAAAGAAGTTTTTTACATGAAATAATACCTAAAATACCTAAAAATGGGAAGATGTTTTTTTAAGCTTATAGTTATTGTTTGTTTCATTCATCTTTCAAGTAAAACGGCTTATGCTCAAAAGGATACAGTGTATGAAACTTTAAAAGAAGGTTTTAGAAATCCACCTGCTTCCGCGCATCCTAAAGTTTATTAGTGGTGCCTGAACTGAAATGTCGAGAATGCGAATAGGACTCTTACAGTTTCCTGGTGATTAGTATCATTCGATTTGTAACTAACAATATTTTTTATGCAAAAGAAACAGATAGCCATCGTAATTGCAGCTTTTTCTGCAGCAATGACAACTAATGTTTTCGGATCTAATCGTTTTGAATCCAAAGCTGCTTATTTGAGGAAGAAACCAAATATCATTTTTATTTTTACTGATCAACAAAATGTAAAAGCAATAAGTGCGCATGGTAATTCGAACCTGATGACTCCCAATATCGACTATTTAGTAAAAAATGACGTCAGTTTTATCAATTCTTACTGCACTTCACCTGTTTGTGGACCATCCAGAAGTAGTTTGATTACTGGAAGGATGCCTCATAAAACAGGGGTGGATTATAATAATGGGGCAACAATTAAAGAAGGTGTCAATAACTTAGGTGAGATCTTAAGCAAATATGGTTACGAAACGGTATGGGCTGGAAAATGGCATCTGCCGGAATCTTATCCACAACAAAAACAAATCGATTCGATAAAAGGGTTTCATCTCCTGAAATTTTATCACCCCGATTCTTTAGGCTGGGAACTTGGATCAAAAACCGATAAACCTCTGGCAGATGCCGTTCTGAAATTCATTAAAAACTACACAAGTCAGAAGCCTCTTTTTTTATGCATATCACTTCACAATCCACACGACATCTGCTATTTCCCGCGAAAGATTGACCAATACCCAAATCCTTGCTCTTCTGCAATCCTACCACCTTTACCAGCGAATCATCAAATTCCTTTGGATGAGCCCGAACTATTATCCAACTCACGAAAACGTGATCATTATGGTGATGAATTGCTTTTATCCCAGAAAAATGATGAAACGAAATGGAGAAGCTATCTATGGTACTACTACCGGTTGACAGAGTTGGTTGATGCAGAAATTGGAAGAATACTGAAAGGTTTGAAAGAGAAAGGGATGGATGATAATACACTGATTGTATTCAGCAGTGATCACGGCGATGGGATGGGTGAAAAAAAGTGGGCAGCAAAATTATCCCTTCAAGATGGACCAGCAAAAGTTCCTTTCATATTATATTTCAAAAACATCATCCCAGCCACCGGTATAGACAATCAGCATTTAGTATCAGGTATTGATTTAGTTCCCACCATTCTCGATTATGCGAACATCGAAAAACAGAAAGGACTAATGGGATTAAGTTTGAAAAAAGTCATTGAAGCTCCAAATGTTAATATGAGGGATTTTGTTGTTACCGAACTTGCATTAGACCCATTTGATAAAACACTTAACGGAAGAATGATCAGGACAAATCAGTTCAAATACATTATCTATTCAAAAGGTGAAAGGCGAGAAGAATTGTACAATATGTCGGATGATCCTTTTGAAATGAAAAATATTATCAACTCTTTGCAATACCAAAGTACTAAAATCATACTCAAAAATCTTTTGAAGGGATGGCTTAAACAAACAGAAGATCCATTTTTGACCAGTCTTAATTGAATATAACAATCATTTAAAAACTCTAAAATGCAAAAATTATTTTTGAAACTTATTGTTGTTATTGGTTTCTTTTATCTTTCCCAAGAACCTGCTTTTTCTCAGAATAGCATTGACTATAATATTATAAAGGAAGGATTTTTAAAACCAAATGGTACCGCAAAACCCAAAGTTTACTGGTGGTGTCTGAATGGCAATATCGATACCATAAGTGCCAAACAAGAATTTTTGGAGATGAAGAAAGCCGGAATAGGAGGATTCGACTTTTTTGAAATAGGTGTTCCAAAGCAAGATTCGATGATTCCAGGGGGGCCTGCTTTTTTGAGTGATGAGTCATTAAAAGTAATAAAGTTTGCAGTTAGTGAAGCGGGGAAATTGGGTCTTGAGATGGGTCTCAATCTTTCAAGCAGTTGGAATGCAGGTGGTTCCTGGACAAATCCTAAAAATGCCGGCAAGTCACTTTACTATTCAAAAATAAATTTGAAAGGAGGCCCTGGTGTACAGAAAATAAAAATCCCTTTCCCGGAGATATCTTTTCCAAAGGCCTCATTAATCGGTGGAACCGGAAAGCCAATGATTCCATTTCAACCTAATGGCCGACCTGTATATTATGAAGAAGTAGCCATTCTGGCTATTCCGATGAATAGATTGAAAAACAAACTCGACACCACCGGGATCATCAACATTTCCCGGTTTTTTGATTCGGCTACAGATATTCTAAATTGGAAAACACCTGCTGGTGACTGGGAAATCCTTCGGTATATTTGTTCCAATTCAGGGCAGGAACTCGTGCTTCCGAGTCCCCATTCGGCGGGATTAACAATCGATCATTTTGATTCTATTGCAGTTAAAGAGCATTTAATGTATATCATCAATCGTTTGAAGCCAATCTTAGGCGACTTCCGAAATACAGCCCTTAAAAGTTTATATCTCGCAAGTTATGAAGCCAGGGGATTTGTATGGACTTCAACGCTGCCCAAGGAATTTAAAAAAGTGAATGGATATGATATTTACAAATTCCTTCCTTCCTTCTTTGACCATGAATTATACAGTCAGGAGATAACAGAAAAAGTCCAAACCGATTTCAAAAAAACTTTATCTGAACTAATGATTAATAATTTATACAAAAAGTCAAGAGAGATTTGTAACCGGTATGGTTTAAAAATAAATTGTGAAGCAGGCGGACCAGGATATCCGCTTTATAATGGACCTGCAGAACCTTTAAAGGCTTTGGGTGCAATAGATATTCCGCGAGGTGAATTCTGGATTAATCATTTCAGAAATTACAGAGATCTGAATGTGGAAGACAGTACAAGAAGAGATAGCATAGATATTTTGCGTGTCGTAAAAGAGGTTTCAGCTGCATCTCACATTTACCAACGAGGTATTGTGGAAGAGGAGGCATTCACATCTTTTCAGCATTGGCAGGAAGGCCCGTTCGATATGAAGCCAACCGGAGACAGGGCATTCTGTGAAGGAATGAATCGGGTTGTTTTTCATGGGTTTAGTCATAATCCTACCGGAACAGGCTATCCAGGTATCGTCTATGGAGCTGGTACGCACTTTAACACAAAACGGGTATGGTGGCCAAAAGTGAAACCATTTATTGATTATATATCACGCAATTCCTTTATCTTTCAGAAGACCAATTTTATAGCTGATGTGCTTTACTATTACGGAGATAAGGTGCCCAATTCAGCAACTCCCAAAAATACCCACTTTTCAGTTGGACCGGGATATGATTATGAAGTCGTAAATACAGAAATTCTTTTAACCGGATTAACTGTTAAAAGTGGAAAATTAGTTTTATCAAATGGCGCAGTTTTCAGTATGCTTGCATTAGACAGAGAAGATGAAATTAATTCCGCGGTTTTAGCCAAACTTATTGAATTAGCAAAGCAAGGTGCTGTGATTGTGGGACCAAAGCCTAATAAGGTGGTTGACATTAAAAACCAATCTATTCCGAGTGGAAAGAGCATAGATAAGATCAATCAGGTCTGGATAACCGTCACTAAATCCTCACAAGCAGGGCTTGATAATAAAGGTAAAATATATGCCGGAATAAAGCCAGTGGAAATGCTTAAGGTTCTTAATCTTCCTCCTGACTTTGATTACCCGGATAAGGCATCTTTTCTGATGGATTTCATTCATTATAAAAAAGCGGATATGGATTTCTATTTCATTAGAAATACATCGGATCAATGGATTTCGAGAGAATGTGGTTTCAGGCAGCAATTAAAAGTACCAGAAATATGGTATCCTCTTACCGGAGAGATTGTTCCAATTCCGGTGTATAATCAACAAGAAAAATACATTAAAATCCCAATCACTATGGCTCCTTACGGATCGTATTTTGTGGTATTTAAAAAGGGAATTCCTTCAGCATCTTATACAAATGTTACTGCTTCGGGCCATAATCCGCCAATGATGGAATTTACAAAAGATGGAATACAATTTCTGAATAAAGGAACCTTTGAACTTAAAAGTATAAAAGGTTCAAAGTTGGTAGAGAACCAGCAAAAAAATCAGGTTATTGACGGTGAATGGAATGTTTCTTTTACCAAAGGATGGGGCGCTCCCGAATCGGTTGTGTTTTCCGGATTATCCTCATGGACAGACAATAAAAATGAGGGAATCAAATATTATTCAGGTATTGGAACCTATCAAAAGACTTTCCAATTTGGTAAAAGATCATCGGTAAAGTTCGAAAAGATAATTATCGATTTGGGAAATGTATCAAAAGTTGCTGAATTGTGGCTCAATGGTAGTCCATTAGGAATTTCATGGGCTAAGCCTTATAAGTATGACATCACAAAATTTATAAAAGAGGGTAAGAATATTCTGACTATTGAAGTTGCAAATACCTGGTCGAATCGCTTAACAGGAGATGCTATTACGGGTGATAAATATACCCATACAAATATTTTGAATACTATCGTACCAGGTACTAATATTTGGGGTTCAGATCAAACCCGACTACCCTGGGCAAAAGTTCCTTTAATTGAATCAGGTTTATTGGGACCTGTAACGATTCAAACAATAAATTTAGTGCAATAATTCGAGTCCAGCTAGTATTTAAAAATGTGATTAGCACCTGCAAACTTAAAAGTGAAAAATCTATCATTCGTTTCGATTGATTAAATTTTTTTGAAAAAATAATTTTGGTATTAATCAATAGTCTGATGAAATACATTATATAAAATAATCGATGGACTTTATAAAGCTCGACTGAATTCCTCAACAAATTTATTACAAATGAAGACAATTTACAAAAATGCATTATTATTCCTGGTATTGACTTTATCAATAAATATTTTTTCTATTACTAACAAAAAATCAGAGACACTTGCTGATTGTGTTTTAAAGAATTCAAGTAGTTTAAAAAAACAACCGGTCTTTGTGCCACTCGAAATTGGTGCTGTAATTCCTCAGGGTTGGTTACTTGATTGGTCAAAAGAGTCTGCATCGGGTATAACAGGCCATTTAGATGAATTAGCATCGACCTTTGCTGAGGGTTGGAAAGGAAAAGGTTTTAAAGCCCTGGGGACTAGTGAAAAAGATGGATTAGGTTGGTCGTTGGAGCAATGTAGTTACTGGTTGGATGGCGGTGTGCGTCTTGCATATATACTAAAAGATTCAGCATTAATTAAAAAAATATCAGAACGGCTTGACATGGTTGTAAATGGAGTGTTAAATGGGGGTGAAACATTTATATACTGGAAAGATAAATCAGTAATTACAAATCCTGAAACGTATATAGGTTGGAGCGATTTTAATGGTTGGGCTCATTCACACATGGGTCGGGCGCTTGTTGCATATTATCAGGCAACACGGAACGAAAAGATATTAAAAGCTTTAATAAAGGTTTACAGGCATTATCCACTTTCTAATCTAACCGAAAATTTTGAAACCGTAACAGGAGCTTGTAATGTGGACCCCATGTTAGAAACCTTAATGTTAAGTGGAGATACCGCAATATTTAATAATCTTAAAAGATTTTCACAACGCAACGAATACCAGAAAATATCGAAAAATTGGTTAGATGGGAATTTAATTCCGGGACATGGTGTGGTTTATTATGAAGACATAAGAATTCCTGCGCTTGTTTATCTTATTACCAAAAACAAAAATGACCTTATTGCAAGTGAACATGCCATAAACTGGGGAGAGAGCAAATACCTTCTTCCGGTGGGTTTATGTTCAAGTGAAGAATTTCATGCCGGAATCGGGGCTACCAGAAACATAGAAACCTGCGTTGTCACTGCTTCAATGTGGACATTTAATTGGATGTTGCGCATTACAGGTCAAAAGGAATATGCAGACAAGATTGAAAAAATATTTTTCAATGCCGCACCGGCACCTGTTTCGCGTGATTTCAAAACCATGTGTTATTATCAAAGCTCGAACAGGTATAGTACAGAAGTTCCAGGTGTAGACCCTATTTGTCCGGGAAAAGATGCATATAAATTCACTCCTATTGGGCATAAGGTCTTGTGCTGTGTTGGAAATAACTGCCGCATTATTCCCAATTACATTATGCATATGTGGATGGCAACTGCCGATAATGGACTGGCAGCAACACTATATGGTCCTTGTAAAGTGAGTAGTATTGTTGGCAAAACACCTGTCAACATCGATTGTGAAACAGCGTATCCCTTCGAAGATCGGATTCATATTACAGTAACTCCTGATCAACCATTAAAATTTCCACTCTATTTTCGAATACCTCAATGGTGTGGTCAACCTGAAATTAAAATTAATGGACAAGTCTATAATTTTGATCAAGGATCAGATCAATTTGTCAAAATAACACGTCAATGGAAACCAAAAGACATTATTGACCTGTATTTTCCAATGGTTGTAAAAATAACACAAGGCAGGGAAACACCATATCCGAAGTGTGGAGAGTATTTTAAAAATTACCACAAAATGGCACAGGATTCAACAATTAACAACCCATTTGCATACATCAACTATGGTCCTTTGCTCTTTTCTTTACCGATAGCCGATGAAAATCCCAATAAAGAAAGAGAAGGTGTGAAATACAATTATGCCTTGAATGTTCATCCTGACAACACAAAAGGGATAGAAATTATACGTACACCAATGCCTAAAATCTGGCAATGGCAATTGGATGCACCTTTAAAACTAATTGTGGATGCAAAAGAATTTAATTGGACTCCTACAGAGAACAATCCATTACCAAATGAGCTGATTAAATCTAACATAAATACCCGAATTGAATTAGTTCCTTACGGATGCACTAAATTCAGAGTAACAATGTTTCCCGTAACCAAAGAAACTTGGATATTACCGTAATAAGATGTTTGTTAATATCAACTCATCAATTGTGTCAAAATGCATCTTTCCAATCTATATATAACAGCAAAATCCTAATGAATTATCGCTTAATCTTTAATTCTTATATTCCTAATACTTGCTGAAATGTCAGCCGATGTGCATTTCGGGGTATTTGTTCGTGCATTCACCTAGTCGCAGGTCGACAGTGAACGCTCTCGCAAACTTCCAAATGCTAATAACCTCGGTCATTAGCGATCATCTTAAAAACCATAATAAATTGAAACTTTTAACCTAAAATAAATATTTATGAATAAAAAATTATTTTTGTTATTAATTGTTTTACTGTCAAATAATTTAATAGCACAAGAAATAGTAAAGATTTCGACAGATGTATGTATACTACAGATTAATAAGTCAAATGGAAATCTTGTAGGATTGAAATGGCTAAACCCTGAAGAAGAAATAATTAAAGAAAGCCGATTAGGCGAAAACTTTCGCATTTTATTGCCTTTGTCGAATTATGAAGCCAACTATTTTTTTAGTACACACCAAAAAGCCAGATTAGAATCAATTAAAAACGGTGTGATTTGCTATTACGACCAGTTGGTCAATGAACGTCAAAACTTGCCGGTTAAAGTAATATACAGGATTGAATGTATAAATGGTGAATTAAAATTTTCCATCAAGGTTGATAATCCCACACAACAGCCACTAGCTGAAGTATATTATGGAATCATTGGCGGACAAAAGGGACTTCGTAACCGTACCGATAACCTTACTATGATTCCAAGCGCAACATCGAATTTGCAGGGTGAATTATACACACGTTTCAGTGGTGGTGGCTATGGTGGTGGAAATCTAGGAATTACCTATGGAGCCGGCGGAATGCAATACCCCGGTGGCTGGAGCATGTCAATGAGTTGGATGGAAACTTATAATGCAAAAGAAAATATTGGCATGTATTATGCCGAACACGACACTATTAACCGTGTTTCCTATTTATACTACGAATTAAGACCTTCAGAAAAAGGAAATGTAATTGGCGACAATTGGCCAACCGAAGCAGATGTTCCTAAAGGCGAACCCATTGGTCTTACGGTAGGTTGGCTTAAATTACCCTATACCAAACAGGGTGTATTTGAATCAGGACCTGTTGTTCTTAAGCTTCATACCGGTGACTGGCATGAAGGCAGCCAAATTTACCGCCATTGGTTTGACCAACATTATAACGTTAAAAGAGAGCCCAGTTGGCTTAGAAAGGAAAATGCATGGCAAAGCATAATCATTTCAAACTGCGAAGATGAAGTTAAATTTAAATTTACCGATTTGCCCAAACTTGCTTTGGATGCCAAAAAATATGGTGTAACAACTTTTGAAATTCTTGGTTGGGATAAGGGAGGTATTGACCGTGGTTATCCTGAATATGTGCCAGACTCAATTCTTGGTACTAAACTCGAATTTCAAAACGCATTGGCTGAAATTAAAAAGATAGGAGTTCACCCTATAATATTTTCTAATATTCAGTTTACCGATACCGATATACCGCTGTATTACAATTTGCTAAAGAAATATGAAAAAAAAGGCCGCTGGACGGATGACATTTCATTGTATGGCTGGGGCGAAGGCACTATTAGCGGACGACTTGGTCCTACAAGGCACAACATGACATTATTGACCCCTTCGCATCCCGAAGTAAATAAATTGTTGATGAATTATTACCTAGATTTAGTAAAATCAGGAGCAGATGCATTTCAGTTTGATAAAACGCTATGCATTGATGTAGATTTTAATCCATTGAACAAGTTAGGTCCAGACAGAGCAATGCCACAGGGCGTTTTTGATATGTTCGCACAGGTGCTGAAAGAAGGTAAAAAAATTAATCCGGATTTATCAATTGCATCTGAAATTATTTGGGATAAAACATTTCAATATGTAGATGTATCTTATTTGCGAATGAATGGAATTGATATGTGTCCGGCTTTGCGTTATTCTTTCCCCGAATGGACATCAACCATATTTGCCGAAAATCCTTTCGATTTCAATATCATGAATAATGGTATGCGCTACGGCTTGGTTTGGGCATTGGCTCCACGGCACTATAATACATCAATGGATGATGAAGTATTCAAGCCTTTGTCTGCGTATGTGAGTGAATTAATTAGAATCAGAAAAAAGTACGAAGAAATTCTGTTTCTAGGGATTTTTAAAGACACAATCGGTGTTCATGTGAAATGTGGAATTAATTCACGATATTCAGTTTTTGAAAACAAGAGTGCAACTAAAAAGGCGGTGGTATTGGTAAATTTCGACAATAAAGAAGATAGTTTTGAAGTATCTCTTTTGAATTCGGCCAAAAAGCAATATGAATTGTTAATTCCATTTCAAAAAGACCGTATCCTCAATGAAAACGAAAAAGTCAAAGTGCCTGCACGCACATGTGCTGTAATTATCGAAAAGTAACTTATTGATTAACAATAAATTACTTAAAAAAATCTAAGAAATATACAATAAACGACCCGCTAAAACACCCTTTTAGGTCGTTAGTCAGAATCGTAGAAATGAAGGAAAAGATAAAGAGAATAAGAAATAAAATATTTACCTTTAAAAAAAAGTTTATGAGAAAATTAGTATTATCAATTTGTATTTTAGGACTATTAACGCCTTTAGTTCAAGCACAAGTATCTAAAACTGTCAACGGATCAACTAACGGAAATCTTACAAATGTCAATCAAACTGGCTCTACAAAACAAGTACAAATTGATGGAATTGTGTTGGAAAATGAAGACATTAAGGCCGTTTTCAGCAAAAAAACAGGCGCATTATTAGAACTGACAGGCAAAAACAATAGCTGGCAGTTTCAAAAAAATCCTGAGCTTGGACTTTCATTTCAACTGCTGGTTCCGTTGCCGGAAAAGAGGAACAATCCGGTGATGGGGATTAAGCAAAATCTGAAAAACTATAAATTATCGGATGATAAGAAAACATTAAACTTTTATTGGGAGAAACTGCAAAGTGAAAGAGGTGGTATACTTAATATTAACGTGGTTGGGAAAATAAGACTTGACAGCAGTGGACTTTCTTTTACATTGCAAATTGAAAATAAATCACCTTTTACCGTTGAGGCGGCTGCATATCCTGCTATTGGAGATTTAAACCGGCCGGATACAAAAACTACGTTGGAATGCATGCAAGTTGGCTATAGTGGTTTAGCAAAAAGCGGACTGTCTCCGATATTTCCAAACACGAAAGGCTACTATGGTGTTAATTACCCAACGCTGGTTGTAAATATGAATGACCAATTTGTATTAATCGGCACTCCTTCAAATGGATTTTATTTTGGTTGCCATGACACTTCATTTAAAGAAATGATTACTTTTAATTTTGAATTAAAACCAGGATTTGGACTTTCTCATGGTGACAGCAGGGGAGAGTATCCTACTATAGAACAATCAGGAAATGAGATACCACGCGTTGAATTAAGAATTTGGCATTTCTCTTTTGTAAACCCTTCAGAAAGCCTCACGTTGTCCCCAATTGTCATAAAACCTTATCAAGGAGCATGGCAAAATGGTGTTGACGTTTATAAAGATTGGAGAAAAACTTGGTTTAAATATCCTGTTACACCTCAGTGGGCAAAAGAAGTTCATGCATGGCAACAAATTCATATCAATTCACCCGAAGACGAATTGAGTTGCCAGTATAAAGACCTTGTAAAATATGGTGAAGATTGCGCTGCTAATGGTGTTAAAGCAATTCAATTGGTAGGATGGAACAATGGAGGGCAAGACCGTGGCAATCCATCACATGATACAGATCCGCGTCTTGGCACATGGCAACAACTAAAAGATGCTATTGCAAAGATTGAAGCAATGGGCGTTCATGTAATTTTGTTCAATAAATATACCTGGGCAGATAGAAGTAGTGGATGGTTTAGAGATGAACTAATAAAATATGCCGTCAAAGACCCTTATGGCGATTATCATGTATATCCGGGCTACCAATATCAAACTCCCACACAATTGGCCGACATTAATACCCGCCGTTTAATACCTATGTGTCAAAATTCAGCAGCATGGAGAAGCATTGCCGACAAAGAATTCAAAAAAAGTATTGATTTAGGCGCATCGGGCATGTTATATGACGAATGTCAGCACCACGGTGGAGCTACTTATTGTTGGGATAAGTCACATGGCCATCATGTTCCAGCTTATGTTTTTAGTGGCGACATACCTTTGGTAAATGGCTTCCGAGAAATCACCAAAAAGCTTAACCCCGATTATTTATTTGCCGGCGAAGCGAATTACGATCTTCAAAACACTCAATACAGTGTAGCATATTTTCGATTGGATCCTTTTAACCATATTCCCGTAAAACGATACATCGATCCATGGGGTTTGATAATGTTACAAATAACTGGTTTTGACGACCGGGTTATGATAAATGCTTGTCTTAAATATCGCTATATTATGAGCTACGAGCCATATAATTTTAAAGGCAGGATAACCGATTTTCCGTTGACACTAGCCTATGGAAAAAAAATGGATTTGCTTCGCGAGAAATATAAGGAATATTTGTGGGATGGGGAATTCAGGGATGTTCTTGGAGCAAAAGTAACATCTGATGGAAAACCTTTTGATTCTTATTCAGTATTCAAACATTCGACTGATAGCAAACATGCTGTTGTTATTACTAATAATGAGAAAAAAGAAATTGAAGTTGTGGTTAAAATTGATAATTATAACAATAAGATGGTTTATGTTTCTCCGGAGAATATGAATGAACATAGTTTCGATAACAAAGTAAAAATCCCTCCATTATCAGTTGTTATAGTCATGGAAAAATAATGATAAATTAAGTGCTTAAAAAAATGAAAGGAATAATATTAGCACAAGAAAGTAGTACTGTGTTAATTTGATTTTGAAGGTTGAGTTTCGACTCCGAACAACCGCATAAAGCGGTTGTTCGGATGAAAGATGAGTCATTGACCGATTGATAATAGTATCATTTCGTGCATTTATGAGGAATATATACTGTTATATATAGCATATTCAAATATATATTTAACACGTAGTGCATTTAGAAAAATAGTATAAAAGTTGTTCATACCAGAAAAAAAACGGATGTACTAAATTCAGGGTAACAATGTTTCCTTTAACTAAAGAACATGGAAATTACCGTAATAAATATCCTTTACTCTAATTTCATTAATCGCGGCATAATGCATCTTTTCTTTTATATGTTAAATATAATAGGAATGATTTATCGCTAAATTTATAATTTTCGCATATTCCGAATAACCGTCTCCGTCTTTATGCACAAATGTAGAAAAAATAAGAGAATGAAAAAATCGAGAGAATTAGAAATATTGACCTTTAAAATATAAGTTTATGAAACAATTATTATCAATTATCTCACTGTTGGTTTTGGGTATATTATCAGAAACCATTTTCGCTCAGACTCTTCTGACTGTTGAGGATCCAGCACTTCAAAAGAATCGGTTTAATAATATCACATTAGAGATGTCGCTTAAACCGTTTAAGAAAAATGATAAAGCTTATATCAGGGAAGTTGCTGACGAAGTATTTACGCAATGGTCATCATTGCTCCGTCATACTGATACGATTTCAGTAATGTTATGGACCAGCGATGGTGCTGAAATATTGGACTACAAAGGCACTCTGAATCAACCGCTTGAATGGGCTCGGTATACAGGCAATCCAAACACGGAGCACGAAATTGGATCCGGACCGGAGGAACTTTCGATTCATGAACGGGCCTACCTCTATATGAAAAATCCACCAACCTATGTCTACGGTGACCTAAAGTTTATCGTACAGACTTTGAAGGAGGCAGGTAAAAAAATCACCGGAAAGCCCATTTTAGTTGGGGCAACTTTTGATCCAGGACCTGAATTTGCAAAATCGGAATTCAAATATAAAAGACATCCGGAGATTCTTGGCGGAAACGCAATGGGACACAAATCGATGGTCAGTTGCTACTCTGTTTTAAATGCAGAAAACCAAACCTATGCTGGTTTTCCAAAAGGTATACCTGCCAATACCCCCTTCGGTACTTTCTTCGGGCGACAAAGCCAGCACTTTCTGTCCGACCTCGGATTCGATTATATCTGGTTTAGTAATGGTTTTGGATTCGGAGCTGAAGGTTGGTCTGCAACAGGAGCCATTTTTGATGGGAAGAGCTTTGAACAGGAAAAACTGGATAGTGCTACGGTTAAAATCGGTGAATTCTGGAAATTATTCCGAAAGGAATGCCCAATTTTTCAGATACAAACACGAGGCACTAATCTTTCAGTTGGAGCAGATCTGGCGAGGGATGCTGTAGATCTCAAGAATATCTACAAGGGAAATTTCAACATGATTCCCCCTCCAAATTCTCCGTGGGCTGCATTGGACGGAGATTTTGGGCTGGAGATGGCGGGCTATATGTCACGTATGTCGGAACTACCCGATACCCGTTTTCCATTCCGCTATTACACACACGATCCCTGGTGGCTTAACAGTCCCTGGCTTGACCGATATGGGCGGGAACCTCACGATATTTATCTACCGTTATCGGTGTGCCGGATTGATGCCAATGGAAAGATTGGTATTCCAACTCATCTTAGTTTTCTTACAATTGATGACTCTTATGGGAATATGCCTGTGCAAGTGCCAAACGAAGTAACTCCTCATATTCTGAAAGCCAGAATGGATGCACCTACTGCACCTGGACCATTGGTTTGGGTCTACCCTTTTGACGAGTACCACGAATGGGCGCACAAATACAAAGATCGTTTGTCTGAAATTTATTATGGCGACTGGTTCGTCCGTCAGGCCATCAACAATGGGTTGCCACTGAATACCGTTATTTCTACCACTTCATTTCAGTCGGTGATTGTGAATAAACCTGAGTTTTTTAATGAATCTGTTTTGATGACCATTGCCCCAGATGCAGGTTCTTCTCTGGAAAAAGTTTTGATCCGCTTTGTTGAAAATGGTGGAAAACTCATTGTTTTTGGTCCGGTTGATCATTCAGGAGAAGCGTTTGCCGATTTTCTGAACCTGAAGAACGAATCTCCATTAGAGGGTGAATTCAAAATTATTTCAGATTATATGCCCGATGTGCTCGAAACAAGCTACCCTAAAATACTTAATCATCGTTCGCTGCTTTCCGGAGGCGGGATAAGGACAATCCTGAAAAACACCAATGAAAGCAGTACGAAATTATTGGTTAAGGTGGAACAATCAGGTGCAAAACGCGACATTGTATGGATGCGAAGCAAACCCGAATGGCATGGCGGAAAGGTCGTTTATTTACGTGGTACCAATTCCAGTAGTTTTGATGGCGGGCGTTTGCTGACTCCAGATAATCCATCAAAATGGTTTATAGGACCACTTTTGTCAAGATATGTATTGCATGAATTTGGCATCGATTGCTCAGTCGACAAGCAAGACCCGTCTATAAAAAACCCAGTATTGACAATTGCCCGCTCAAACAATGCATTTATCTTTTCAGGCTACAATCCGAGCAACACGGTCAAACTTAGGTTTAAAATGCCTCAAGGTGCGCCATTGCTACTTGGATTCGAAACAAAACTCGAAAAAGGAAACTCTACTTATGTGATGCCAACAGCATGGAACCGAGAGTGCCGTATTTTCGTGGAACAAAATGATGGGATAGTTTCATGCAACGAATTGCATTCTGGGCAGATGGGAATTACCAAACGTTATCAAGTAAGTGGATTAGAAAATGCCATTGTACGCATTTATCCTGAAGACGATATGGCAGCTAAGTCATTTCATGCTTACGTAAATACAGATTACCCATGGAAAATCGGACAGGTTGCATTTAAAGCAGGGGATGAAAAACTTGGAAAACATTATATTGTAGAGAAGATAACAGGAGAACTGGTTGTTTCATGGTAATTTGCAATCAATATTTTAACTGTCGTTCTACTTATTGTCAAAATACAATAAGTCAAAAAAAGCCAAATGACAATTGCTTAGAAAAATTTCGATATGAAAACTGTCTATCTTATTCTATTCTTTTCCTTTTTTTTGTATGGTACTTTGGAGGCAGAGGTCCTTCCAGCAAAAATATTTTCCGATAATATGGTATTGCAACGGGAAGTAGCCATACCTGTTTGGGGAATGGCTTCACCAGGGGAAAAGATTATAGTTAGGTTGGATTCGTATGAAGTTAGAGTTGTTGCCCAACCTTTAAGCTCGACTTCAAGCAAGCTTTTGCGCGCTGTGGTGTTACTTATCTTATAAGTTTTGATCAATTCATTTTCAGATTGGACTTTATCACCTGCCTGCAATTCTCCAGATTCAATCCTCTTTATGATTTCTTTGCTGATTGACATGTATTTAGGATGCACATTCTTAGTCATAATATGATTATTTATTGGGATATGGTATAAATTATTCAACATGTTGTACAACACTTAGTGTATTTTTAAACAAAGTTACGAGAAAATAGTTGCAATTAAAAAGAATTTCTATATTTGTCAAAAATATACATAGTGCGTTAAGCTAATGCCACAAAAAACCGGACATAGTTATTGGATCATCATTATTTTGTTATTGCTTGCAACCTCGCTTAGTTTTCTGGATCGTCAGGTGCTTTCCGTATCGATACTGAAAATCAAGGAAGATTTAAGCATTACAGATATTGATTACGGTTTCATTAATTCTGGTTTCCTTGCAAGTTATGCTATAATGTTCACGCTTGGTGGCATTTTGATCGATCGCTATGGAAGCCGACTTGGATTGGCATTTTCTGTTGGATTCTGGTCTTTTGCTACACTTTTGCATAGTTTGTCCAATAGTGTTTTTCAGTTTGGGCTGTTTCGTTTTTTATTGGGTGTTGGAGAAGGTGGCTGTTTCCCTGGTGCAATCAAGGCCGTAATTGAAAGAGTGCCAAAAAAAAGACATGCACTTGCCAATGGAATTGCGATCGGAGGTTCAGCAATCGGTGCGGTTGTAGCCCCGCCTTTGTGTGTATATTTATTAGGAATCGTTGGCTGGAGGGCTGTATTTCTTGTAACTGGTGGATTCGGGTTTATATGGCTGATTGCCTGGTTGTATTTCACAAAAGAAAAGAAACAATCATTGCAACATTCAACGATTGAAAACAGCGACGAAATTGACTATAGGAGATATAAAATAACTACTTTACTCAAAAACAAAGAGGTATTGGTATTTGTCGCCATCCGGTTTATTCTGGATCCCATTTTTTATTTTTATATGTTCTGGATCCCTAAGTATTTAAACGAAACCCATTCATTGTCACTGGAGATAATAGGCGAGATTTTGTGGATTCCGTTTCTTGCCTTAGGGATTGCAAATATATTAGGTGGGTGGCTTTCAGATTGGGTTTACAGAAGAACATCGAAAATTAACCTTGCCCGAAAACTGGTAATGGGTATTGCAGCTGCATTGACTATCCCAATAGTTTTTGTCGGCTTCATCCATTCATATATTTTAATCATCGGTTTGATGACATTGGCATTTTTCGCCCACGGATTATGGATTACCAATTATATCACCTCAATCAGTGATGTTTTTGGGCGAAGGGTAACCTCTACAGTAGTTGGCTTATCAGGTTCGGCTGGTGCTATTTCTGCGTTGGTGCTCAATCCTTTGATCGGTTATATCGTTACAAATTATTCGTATAATTCATTGTGGTGGTATGCAGGGCTGATGTACCCAGTGGCGTTTCTTATGTTGTTGAAATTTATTCCGCGAATTGAATTGCTTGATTATAAATTAAATAAGATTACAGCAGAGAGATAGCATTTTTTTGTGTGAAAAATAAGATAGTGCGTTAACATAAAAAATAAAAGCACATATATGAATATTCTTGAGAGAAGAAAAAATGATTTTGCAAAAACTGCTTCACTGACAAAAATCGGGGTCTTCGGTGTAGGGTATGAAAAATATTGGGGGCAATTCCCTGGTTTATTTGAAGAATTAATGCAAAAGCAAGAAGCATTTATGCATAAAATCCCTGATTGCGGGATTAAGATTGTAGATTTTGGGATGGTCGATTCCCCCTCAAAAGCGTATGAAGCCGTTAAGGCGATGGAGGCAGAAAATCTGGATTTGATATTTTGCGATATGCTTACTTATGCCACCTCCGGCACATTTGGCATCATTGTGAAATCAATCAACGCTCCAATTGTATTAGTTGCCTTACAACCGCTGAAAGCTTTGGATTATTCAAAAGCCTCGACTTATATGCAATTGGTAAACGATGATATTTGCGCCCTTCCTGAATTTGCCGGAGTTGCGGTCAGATTGGGAAAGAAGGTTCCTGATATGATAATAGGCACTCTTTCCGACGACCAGGAGGTAGATGATCAAATAGACGAATATTGCCGAATTGCAAAAGTATTGCATGACCTCAAAAATGCGCAACTTGGTCATCTGGGTCATCCAATCAATGCAATGCTTGATATGCATACCGATGCCACTATGCTCACCTCATTTTTCGGAAGCCATATTGTACAATGTGAAGCTAACCAACTTATGAAAAGTTTCGAGGAGGTTTCGGAAGAAGATATTGCCTTGTCGGAAAAGAAAATTCTTGACTTTTTTGATACACCTGACCCAGAATCAGATCCTATATCAATGAAACTAAGAAAAGAGGATTTACGGATAGCTGCAAAAGTAAGTGTGGCACTGGAAGATTTTATAAAAGTTAATGACCTGGATGGTCTGGCATATTATTACGACGGAGCCGAAAACAGTGAAGTACAAAGTGTGATGTCAAACCTAATTGTCGGTAATTCATTACTGACAGCCCAGCATATCCCAATGTGTGGCGAATCGGATTTAAAAACACTAATAGCTCTGTTTATTCTCGACCGATTAGGTATTGGCGGCAGTTTCGCGGAATTTCACCCAGTTGATTTTAAAGAAGGATTCGTACTTGTCGGTCATGATGGGCCTCATAATGTTTCGATTGCCGATGGGAAACCTGTGTTACGGAGCCTTCAAAAATATCACGGAAAGCCTGGACATGGAGCAGGTGTTGAGTTTAAAATTAAAGAAGGACCTATAACTATGCTTTCCATTAATTCAACCTACGAAGGGAAGTTTAAATTTATTATTGCTGAAGGAGAGTCAGGATCAGGACCTATCCCCCCAACGGGAAACACCAATACACGTGGTTTTTTCAAACCAGACATTAAAACTTTTCTGAGAAGATGGATGAATGAAGGACCAACTCATCATTTTGCATTAGGCATTGGACATCATGCAGCTACAATTGAAAAAATTGCAAACTATCTGAATATTGATTCAAAAATAATATAATATTTGCCCAAAAATCACCTATAAGTCAAACTTGAAATGATGAATTCTAATAACATTGAAAACTGATAAAATCAATACTTTAATGCAAAATCACTACTTTATTATAAACAATATATATTACATGCTAATTATAACACTCGATCTTCTTAAGGTGAATTTTAAAATTTAGAATTCCTAAAACGACATAATCAATTTAAAATTAAAACAAATGAAAACATCTTCACAAAAATTCCGACTATGAAAAAAATTATCTTAACTCTCTTTATGAGCTTGGCAATTCTCGTTAGTGCAATCGCACAGCAAAAGGTAAGTGGTTATGTCAAAGATTCCGAAGATGTTGGTATTCCAGGAGTTTCGATTTTGGAAAAGGGAACAACAAATGGAATAACAACCGATACGGATGGCAAGTTTGTATTAAAAGTAAATTCCTCAAAAGCAATCATCCAATTTATTTTTATTGGGATGAAAACTATTGAAGAAGAAGTAAAAAACCGTGCGGTAATCAATGTAACAATGCAATCTGAAAATGTTGGAATTGATGAAGTTGTCGTTACCGCATTGGGTATTAAACGTGAAGAAAAATCTCTGGGATATTCAGTTTCCTCCATAAAAGGAGACGACCTTTCCAAGTCCAATGATCCTAACATGATGAACACTTTGGCAGGGAAAGTACCCGGACTAGTTATTTCACAAGGTGCTGGGGGTATTTCCGGGTCTTCCAGAGTTCTGATCAGGGGAAATACTACAATCTCTGGTGATAACCAGCCACTGTATGTGATTGATGGAGTTCCGATGGTGAATACAAACGATGGGTCAACCGGTGGGGGCAAATTTGCATTGGGTTACGATATGGGCGATGGTGCCTCTTCGATCAATTCTGATGACATTGAGAATATCAGTGTCTTGAAAGGCCCCTCTGCTTCCGCATTGTACGGAAGCCTTGCTTCGAATGGCGTTATTATGATCACAATGAAAAAGGGGACAAATAAAAATCTTGGAATTGAATTTAAAAGTACAACCTCTATTGAAAAGCAAGGCACAAATTATGATGACATACAAACAACCTACGGTCAGGGGATGAATGGCGTCTTACCTGCAAGCGTTACTGAATCGCAAAAGACATTATTTTACAACTTCGGTCCCCGGCTTGATCCCAATCTTAAAGTAATAGGTTGGGATGGAGTGGATCGGCCATTCGGACTTATGAAAAACAATATCGATGGATTCTTTAAAACAGGTCGGACTTATACCAATTCAATCGCATTTTCTCAGATAGCCGGGAAGACTTCTTTCAGATTATCATATACCAATTTAAATTCAAAAGATATCATTCCCAAAACAGGAATGGATCGTCATACCTTCAACCTAAGTGCTAAGACAATGATTGGCAAAAATTTCACGATCGACACAAGGGTAGTCTATACGAAAGAGATGGTAAACAATCGCCCTGCATTGGCGGATTCATATAACAATATTGCAAAATCTTTTTTTGGTTTGGCCAATAATATTGATCAGTCATTTTTCTCACAAAATTATAAAACTGCTGCCGGAGACTACATTGAATGGGGCGGTGGCACCTACAACTACAATCCTTATTGGGTAATTAATGATATGAAGAACAAAACCAATAAAGATCGACTTTTGGGGGTCATTACCTTAAATTACGAATTTTCTAAAGAATTGAATTTGAAAGTGACAGGGAGTTCAGATCAAAACTATTTAAATTTCGAAAATTACAATCCTGTAACCACTCCCTCCGCATTATTGGGAAGCCTGGAACAAACAAGCAGAAAGACAACAACAAACCAGCTCGATGCCTTACTATCCTATGAGAAAGAACTTTCACCTTCCATTAAGCTTACTGCTCGGGTAGGTGCAAATTATTTTGGCTATGTGAATGATGGGTTTTCCAATGTATTTACAAAAATGGCTGTAAAAGGCATTGTTAATCCCAATAGCTATACTGAAAAAGCAATAAATTCAGTCTATTCACGGAAAGATAAAAATTCATTTTACGGAATTCTTGCAACGTCCTATAAAAATTGGCTATATCTTGATGCAACTGTTCGTCGTGACGCTTCATCAACTCTTCCAGTAAAGAACAATACCTATTCCTATCCGTCATTGTCTGGAAGTTTTGTTTTTACAGATGCATTTAAGAACCTGCCAAAATTAATCACATTTGGAAAATTTAGAGCATCAGCTGCTGAAGTAGGTAGTGATACTGATCCGTATATGCTTGATTTAGTGTACGGATTATATCCATTCCCTTTAAATGGACAACCTTCCGGTTCAATTTCAACAACCATAGTTCCGAACAAAGAATTGAAACCAACCCGCACGCGTTCGTTTGAAACCGGGCTGGCAATGAAGTTTTTCAACAATAGGGTAGGGTTCGATTTTACCTATTACACTTCAATATCGCGCGATCAGATCAACGTGGTTCCCGCGCCAAATACATCAGGGTATGTCAGTCAGATTGTGAATGTAGGATCCATCTCCAACAAAGGAGTTGAACTTGCTCTCAGCGGATCACCAATCAGAACAAAAAATTTTAACTGGGATATTCAGGTTAATTTTGCCAAAAACAAAAATAAAGTTGTTTCATTGGCTGAAGGTCTTCCCTTCCTGACCCTGGCTTCAGCCAGATGGCTGGGGGTCTCAGTTGTTGCCAAACCCGGAGAGCCCTATGGTGCTATCATGGGTTACAATTATCAAAAGGATCCTTCAGGAAATATCATTCTCGATGCCGTTTCGCGCAGACCAATTCAATCGACGGCAAGAGAGGTAATCGGTAACGGAACATATGATTGGACAGGTGGTGTAATTAACACATTCAGCTACAAAGGTATTTCTCTTACCGCTTCTATCGATATCAAACAAGGTGGGCAACTCTTTTCAATGACTAATATGTATTCAATTGCCAGAGGTCAAAGCACGCTTACACTTGGAGGGCGCGATGAATGGATTCAGTCAGAAAAAGATAGGGTTGCTGCTGGTCAAACTCCTGCCTCTTGGCTGGCTTCAGGAAATCAAAAAGGGTATGTTCCACAGGGTGTGATCAAAACAACGGATGCTGCCGGCCTGGTTACATATACTCCCAATACTCAGGGTATTGACCCAACTGTATTTTGGGGAGGTTATGTAATTGACGGACAAGGTGTTGCCGCTCCATTTATTTATGATGCCTCCTACATCAAATTGAGGGATGTTACGATCAGTTACAATTTGCCTAAAGCAATCACAAAAAAATTAGGAATTAGTGCTTTGTCTGTTGGTCTGGTAGCCCGAAATCCACTGATTATTAGCAAGAAGATACCAAACATTGATCCTGACTCAAACTACTACAACGGAAACGGACAAGGATTGGAACTTGGCTCTTTGCCTTCGAAAAGAGGTTTCGGTTTTAACCTGGAAGTTAAGCTATAACAATAAAAAATTCTTAAAAGCAATTATATATGAAAAAGCAACTATACAAAATAGGGTTTGTGTTGATGATCGCCTTTTTGGCTTCATGCAACGATTTTGCGGATATCAATGTGAATCCTGTCAGACCCACTGATTTAGATCCTGTTAATCAGTTGGCATATACACAGATGAGATATTCTGGTGACTATGTGGTTCCATTGCGGTCTGCAATTGGTGTAACGATGCCTTTATTACAGCAAATGACTGGAACTTTCACCAATAACAGTGGTGCTACTTATGCCTATTCGGAATCAATATATTCCTTTGTATGGAACAATGATTTTCCCGGCATTGTTGTAAATATGGTAGATGCAGTAGAACGAACTACGGGAATTGCCAATAAAACCAATCTTAATGCGATGTGCAGGATCATGAAAGTGATGGTTTTTGCGCGACTGACCGATATGTATGGCGATATTCCTTATAGTGAAGCGGGTAAAGGGTATATTTCGCTGACCATGCGTCCCAAATATGATGAACAAAAGAATATCTATAACGACTTTTTTAAGGAACTGAAAGAGTCCTTTACCCAACTCGATGCATCAAAAGATAAGGTAACTCAAGATCAGTTTTTTGCAGGGGATATTTCCAAATGGAAAAAATTGGCCAATTCTCTTCGTCTGCGTTATGCCATGCGATTGGCGAAGGTCGATCCGCCGAAAGCTAAATCTGAAACCGAAGCTGCCTATGCCGATGGTCTGATCGCTAGCAATGCAGATATATGTCTTACCAAACATGAAAATGTTCAAAGTGTGGGGACCGAATTCCGAGGAAATGGGCTGACAGGAGGCATGCAAGCTAATCCAGATCCCTCACGCATTACTACTACCATGATCAATTTGTTAAAACCGGAGAATCTTACTGATCCGGTGGATCCACGTTTGAATATTATTACTCGTTGTTACTATCCTTTATCACCACTGGTTACAGGTCCTGCCCTACTGACACGAATTGATATTACTGATCAAGTGGCAACCTATTATTCCAATTTGTCTGGCAACAATGCGATGTCAGGGATTTTCGGAATTGTTCCAGGATCTAACACTTTAGCAGTAAACAGCCCTTTGGTTGCAGACATCACGATTAATGTACCGGGTTTGGGAAATAAGATTGTTGCACCTAAGGATCAACGAAGACAAGTTGCCAATTTTATGCAGCAATTCAATACACCCGCGATCCATGTCTCGTATTCTGAAATAGAACTTTTATTGGCTGAAGCAAAGGTCCGTGGCTGGAATGTTGGGCCTGATGCTGCTAAAACCCATTATCAAAACGGTATCAAAGCCAATATAGAGCAGCTTAAACTTTATACTGGTGCACCTGCAATTACAGGTTACGATGCTTTTGTCTCCTTTAAAAACCTTGAAACCGGAAAGGAATTGGAGCAGATCAACACACAATTGTATCTGACCTTGTTCTTAAATCCTCTTGAAGGATTTGCTAACTGGAGACGCAGCGGATTTCCGGTGCTTCTTCCTGTTGGAACAACGGGTATCCCAATTCCACGTAGATTTCAATATCCGCAAAATGAGATCGATCAAAATAAGGAAAACATGGGTGTTGCTGTTGCCAGAATTCTTGGTATAAAAGGTACTGGGATAGATTCATACTTGAACAGGGTATGGTGGGATAAAGAATAGCTCAATATTTAAGATCGAACTGCTAAAGCACTGATACCCGGAAGAATTCCGGGTATCAGTTTAATTTTTTAAAAAAATGGGAAGCATTTCCTTACACAGAAGTATGTTAATCTATATAATGATTATGCTCTTTTTCCAGACAGCAGAAAGCTGTGCGAAAGAGAAGAGCATCATTAACAGTTTTCCTGGTGATGTGATGGCTCCATGGGAAGGTGGTCCAGCTTATTATTCCAAATGGAGCAATGGACCTTCATCCTCTCCTAACTTCTTCCCGATTGCTGTGTGGTTGCAAAACCCGGCAGATCCAACCTCGGGCACTTATAAAAACTTAGGCATCAATACCTACATTGGGCTTTACAAAGGGCCGACTGAAAATCAGTTAACCGCAATTTCCAGTATTCCAATGGTAACAATCTGCGATCAGAATATCATCGGACTTAATTCCGTCAACAAAAATTTGATCAATGCATGGTTACAGGCAGATGAGCCTGACAATGCCGTTCCTGGCACATCAGTTCCGACACCCATATCAACAATCCTTGCAAGATACAATGAAATGAAGTCCAATGACAATACCCGTCCGGTTTTTCTTGGTATGGGCCAGGGTGTTGCTGCTGATCTCTGGTATGGCAGAGGGGATCGAACCAATCATCCAGAAGATTATGTTGAGTATTCAAAAGGAGGAGATATTTTAAGTCTTGATATTTATCCGATGAATGTATATGATGCTCCGGCTGGTTCAGCATCATGGAAATTGTCCTATCACAATCAGGTTAAACAAAGTCCTTGGTTGGTAGCAAAGGGTGTAGACAGGCTTAGAGAATGGTCCAATTATTCAAAGTCAGTCTGGACCTGTATTGAATGTACTAACTATAAAGGAAATGCAGCTTATGCACTTACTCCTGAGATTGTTAAGGCTGAAGTATGGATGGCTTTGATACATGGGGCACGCGGACTTATTTATTTTGTTCATACCATTACTCCGTTTGTTGAGGCAGGCTTGCTTACCGACGCACAAATGATGGCCGGGATTTCGGCAATCAACACTCAGATAACTTCTCTTGCAATTGTTCTAAATACCCAAAGCGTGAAGAATGGAGTTGCAGTTAATTCAGAAAACCAGACAGTTAGTGTGGATGCAATGATTAAGAGAATGGATGGATTCACGTACCTTTTTGCGGTGGCCATGAGACCAGGGTCTACGACGGTTTCGTTTACGCTCAGAGATTTCACCGGGAATCAAACTATTGAAGTTTTGGGAGAAGATAGATCAATAAAATCCGTCAACGGTGGGTTTAAAGATTCTTTTTCAGGGTACGGGGTGCATATTTACAAAGTCAAAAATGCAAAGAGTAGCTTTTAAGATGGTTTTGAAGCCTGGGAATTAGGCTGAATACCAAAAGATACATGATGAAATATGGACAGAATTAAAAGAGCTTTTCAAACAAACAGGAGTATCTGAATAATTTAAAAATTTGAACTGAGTAGTATGTATATGGAAAATAGTATCTTAATGCCTGTAATTTAAATTCTTATAATAAAAGCCAGATGGGAAAGAAATTTTATATCATCATTCTTGTAATTTTTACATTCGCTCTTTCAACCGGAGCAGTTTTTGGCCAAAAGAACCTTAGCTATCGAAATTTAACGGAGATATTTAAAAATCCGCCAGCATCTGCTCATCCCAGAGTTTACTGGTGGTGTCTCAATGGAAATATTGACACCATCACCGCCAAACAGGAGTTGCTGGAGATGAAAAAAGCAGGAATAGGTGGCTTCGACTTCTTTGAAATAGGTGTTCCGAAAGAGGACACCATGATCCCGGGCGGACCTGCATTTTTAAGTGAAGAGTCTTTGAAAATCATTCAATTTGCAGTAAAGGAGGCCGGCAAACTGGGACTTGAAATGGGACTCAATCTTTCCAGCAGTTGGAATGCAGGTGGAGCCTGGACACTGCCCAAAAATGCAGGTAAGTCGCTCTATTTTTCAAAGGCGACTGTTTCAGGAACCTCGGAAATTCAAAAGATAGCTGTTCCATTTCCGGAAATATCTTTCCCGAAAAAATCATTGATCGGCGGAACTGGGAAACCTATGATCCCAATACAGCCCAATGGTCGGCCTGTCTATTATGAGGAGGTAGCTGTATTGGCTATTCCTACCAATGCAATGAAAAGCAATCTTGATACCACAAAAATTATCAATGTCAGCCGTTATTTTGATCCAACTAAGGATGTACTCAACTGGAAGGCTCCTGCTGGAAACTGGGCAATTCTAAGATATGTCTGTTCCAATTCCGGCCAAGAAGTGGTTCTGCCGAGTCCGAAATCGGCAGGTCTGACTATTGATCATTTTGATTCAGTTGCTGTTAGGACGCATTTGATGTACATCATCAATCGATTAAACCCAGTTTTGGGAGATTTCCGAAAAACAGCCCTGAAAAGTTTCTATCTGGCCAGTTATGAGGCAAGGGGATTCGTCTGGACTTCAACTTTGGCCGGTGAATTTAAAAAAGTGAATGGATATGATGTATACAAATTTCTTCCTTCCTTTTTTGATCAGGAGATATTTAATCCAGAGACCACAAAAAAGGTGCAAACTGATTTCAGGAAAACCTTATCCGAACTAATGATCAACAACTTATACAAGAATGCTCAGAAAATATGCAGCCAATACGGCTTAAAAATAAATTGCGAAGCCGGAGGTCCCGGTTTTCCTCTATACAATGGACCGGCAGAACCCCTGAAAGCTCTTGGCGCGCTGGATATCCCACGGGGAGAATTCTGGGTGAACCATTCGAGATATTACAAGGATAGCAGTGCCAGGGACAGTATAGATATTCTGAGGGTGGTAAAAGAGGTTGCTGCAGCTTCCCATATCTATCAAAAAGGGATCGTGGAAGAGGAGTCTTTTACCTCTTTTCAGCACTGGCAGGAGGGGCCGTTTGATATCAAACCAATGGGCGACCGTGCTTTTTGTGAAGGGATGAACCGGGTGGTTTTTCATGGGTTCAGTCACAATGTCACCGGTTCGGGATATCCCGGATTTGTCTACCATGCCGGTACCCATTTTAACAACAAACGTGTATGGTGGCCGAAAGTGAAGCCATTCGTCGATTATTTATCCCGCACATCCGCGGTTTTCCAACAAACAAATTTTGTGGCAGATGTGCTCTATTATTATGGAGACAAAGTACCCAATTCGGCTACACCAAAGAATACGCATTTTGTTGTTGGACCAGGATACGATTATGAAGTCGTCAATACCGAGATCCTTCTCACCGGGCTATCTGTTAAAAACGGGAAATTGGTTTTGTCGAATGGGGCAACATTCAGTTTGCTTGCCTTGAACGAAGAGGATGAGATCATCCCTGCTGTTCAGTCGAAACTTGACGAGCTGGCCCGGCAAGGTGCGCGGATTGTTCATTCTAAACCGCTGGAGATGCTTCAAAAATTGGGCGTTTCTCCCGACTTCGAATATGCTAACAAGGAATCCTTCCTGTTGGATTACATCCATTACCAAAAAAGCGATGTGGATTTTTATTTTCTGCGCAATACCAGCGATCAATGGGTTTCACGGGAGTGTAGTTTCAGGCAGTCATCCAAAGTGCCGGAAATCTGGAATCCGCTGACCGGTGAGATTGTATCAGTTCCAGTCTATGCTCAGAAGGATCAGTACCTCAAAATGCCGCTGACTCTGGCACCTTATGGAACCTGTTTCGTGGTATTTAAAAAAGGGTCTTCCACTTCAACTTACACAAGTGTTTCCGGTTCAGGTCAAAATCCGCCTTTGATTGAATTTTCGCCAAGCGGGATCTTGTTTTTAGACAAAGGAATCTATGAACTTCAGTCCGGATCCGGATCAAAACGGATAGAGCATAACCCGAAAATTCAGGTCATTGACGGTGATTGGACTGTTTCATTTTCGAAGGGCTGGGGCGCACCGGATTCTGCTGTTTTTTCAGGGCTTTCCTCCTGGACGACAAATAAGGACGAAGGGATCAAGTATTATTCCGGAGTTGGTTCTTATCACAAAATGTTCCAATTTGAGAAAATCCCGGCAGTATCAAAGATTGATAGGATATTTATGGATTTAGGTAACGTGGCGAAGGTGGCTGAAGTGTGGCTCAATGGCCGTCCATTAGGCATAACTTGGGCTAAGCCATTTAAGTATGACATCACAAAATATATTAAGAATGGCAAGAATATTCTGAAGATTGAAATTGCCAATACCTGGTCGAATCGTTTAACGGGAGATGCCATTACGGGTGAGAAATATACCAATACAAATATTATAAGTACAATTATACCAGGTACAAATATTTCGGGTTCAGATCAAACCCGTGTACCCTGGGCAAAAGTGCCTTTAATTGAATCAGGTTTATTTGGACCAGTTACTATTCAAACGGTAAGTTTAGTGCAGTAATTCGGGTCAGGGTAGTATTTATAAATTTGATGAGCATTTAAAAACATTAAAAGTATGGTGTATATTAAAAGCAGACAGAATTTTCACCATCTGTCTGAAAAACTGATCTGTGGAGTAAGTATTTTTCTGCTACTCTTAATTAACAATAGTTGCGTTGCCAGTTTTGACAATGTAGAAAATCGTAATGAGATTAAACAATATGGAATTACATGGACTTTTGATCGACCGGTTAAATCTGGTCAATTCATCACGGGAGACTGGTGGGTAGTTGGTCCGGTGACAATTGTAAAGATTACTCCCACTTCTGGACCAGTAAAAGTTGATAACAATGAGCTGATCAATAATTATTGGGGTGATACGAGTTTAAAGAATGATCCACGAATGCGCAACGGTTCAATGATTGTTCTAAAAACAGGAAACGAACAGGGTTATGACTCACGGAATGGCTCCTATAGCGAAAGCAGCACGATAAAACTACCGCTAAAACTGGAGACCAACCTGTCTCTTGTTTCAACGATCAGTAACCTGAACTTGCCAGTAGATAATTTTTGTAAAAATGTAATGTGGGGGGCAGAGAAACAAGTAAGGGTAACTTTGAAAACTGCGGCAGTGCTGACTTGTTTAAAAGAGATTCCTTCTTCAGATGCATTTCGCCCTTCATTTGCAGGTACTGAAAAAACTATCTTTAGAGCAAAAGATATTCAATGGGATTTACTTCCCAGGCTTAGCGCAATAGGGGAAGTTCCTTTGTGGGAAGAATATGAAGGCTATTTCTCCCGTAGCTGGATTGACCATTTGATGAGCTGGGAACAGCAGGAGTTAGTCCCCAATGAGAATATGCCCAATTATGGCCGTGAACATGCGCGGTTGGTTTCAGTAGCCAGTTTAATGGTGATGCTAGACGTTCCAAAGAATAGAAAGGAAAAGTTAGTCATTGGATTAATACAACACGGGATTGACCTTTACGGAACAGCCATGGTTGGAGGTTATTGGAACGAAGGAGGTGGTCATTCAAGCGGACGCAAATGGCCGATTCTTTTTGCAAGCATCCTCTTGAATAATTCAAAAATAGCAGAACTTCCTGAAAGTGCTATATTTCAAGAAGATACACAAACCTATTATGGCAAAGGCTGGTTTGGGCAATCAGTTCTATGGCAAATGATAACCCATCATGGTAATAGAGACCCATTTGAAGAAAAGACACCAGATCAATGGGGTCAATGGGACAAAACCTCCGAAAGCTACCGTGTTTGTTGTACTGCAAATGCATGGATTGGCACTGCGTTGGCAGCGAGATATTTGAAAGCCATCCGTCTTTGGGGTCACGATGCCTATTTTGATTATACGGACCGATGGATGCGTGAAGACGATCCTTATAAAAATGCAAGGGGAATTTATCCCCGTCCAGATAGCGAAACAAAGACTCTTGACCCCTTTGTGACAGCAATGTGGAGAGCATACCGGCAAAATGCGCCCGAGCAGGAACAATCTGGAAAAAATTTCAAACGAGTATGGGAGGGAAAAGTAGGAGTATGGATCCCAAACCCCAAATAGGATTATTTCCTATGTGAAATTAGTCCAAGTTATTATTTTATAACTTGTTATGAAGCATTCTTTGACTAAAATTCCATTTTATTAAACAACAAACGAAAAAAATGAAGTCCCACAAATTGATTTTCTTGAGCCTATTTATTGCTCAGTTCGTATTTGATCTTTCGGCTCAAACAAAAATGCCAGTTTATCAGGATAGTAAAAAGAGTACTGAAGAGAGGGTCAACGACATTTGCCGGTTGATGACTCTGGATGAAAAGGCCGGGTTTTTGTCTGGTGCCGATGATTGGCATTTCAAAGGTATAAAAAGATTGGGTATTCCACCCCTTCAGGTAACTGATTGTGGACACGGCATCACGATTGTATTTGACAAGGAAGGGAATTGGGTAGGAAATGCCAGCTGTTTTCCTACGGCGGTTGGGCAAGCCGCTACATGGAACCGCGACCTCATTCGCCAGGTGGGGGGAGCTTTGGCACGCGAGGCCCGTGCGACCGGTTCTTCCATCTTGCTGGCACCGATGGTGAATATCAAAAGACACCCACTGAATGGCCGCAACTATGAACTTTTCTCCGAGGATCCACTCCTGACAGGTGAAATGGCATCCGCTTTTATCAACGGCTGTCAGGAAGAGCAGATTGGTGCAGTGATCAAAGCTTTTGCCGCCAATAACCAACAAGCCTGTCAGGAAGCGTTGGTCGTTAAAATGGATGAGCGAACTCTCCAGGAAATTTACTTGCCGGGATTCAGAATACCTGTCACCAAGGCAAAACCCTGGGGATTGATGACTGCCTACAACGGACTAAATGGTGTCCGGACTTCTGCCAGTAAGCATCTACTTCAGGAAATATTAAAAACATCCTGGAACTTTGACGGATTTGTGGTCTCTGACTGGCGGGCAGTGAAAGGAGTAGAGTCCATCACCGCTGGTGTAGATATTGAGATGCCCGGTCCGGGAAAGTTCATGACAAAGGAGAATGTGTTAAAGGCTTTGGAAGAAAAAAAATTGACTCCCTTGGAACTCGATGGGATGGTGAAGCGGCTTTTGCGTTCCTATGTGAAATCAAAATTGCTGGACGCAGAAAAACCGGACCTTCATGCCGAAATAAATACGGAAAAGCACCAATTGCTCGCCCGAAAAGTATCGGAAGAAGGTATAGTGCTCCTCAAAAACAGTAAGAATATATTGCCGTTTGATCTCTCAAAAATTAAAAAACTGGCGGTGATCGGCCCCAATGCCAGTAGTGCTCGCCTGGGTGGCGGAGGCAGTGCTTCTGTCTCTGCATTTTATACAGTTAGTCCGTTGGATGGTCTGAGGAAGTTGTGCGGCTCTGCCACGGAAATTGTTTTTGAAGAGGGTTGTGGATTGGACGGTAATTTAAAAGTCGTGGACGGCAGGTATTTGCGGAATGAACGGAATGGAGAGGTGAAAAGTGGATTAAAGGCCGAATATTTCACCAATTCAATGTTGAATGGCGCACCAAAGCTTATATCCACGGATGAATTGGTGAATTTTTCATGGGGATGGGCCAACCCCAGGCCTGAGATTAGCCGCAACGGATATTCTGTTCGCTGGAGTGGCCAGTTGCTTCCTCCCAAAACAGGCGAATACAAAATAGGTATTTCGGCGGGTGAATGCGGGTATAGACTTTATCTCAATGGAAAATTGGAGATTGATCAATGGGAAACAGGAGGAAGAGATAATTTTGAATCCCATTTTACAACCAGCAATCGCCAAATTTCCATACGGTTGGATGAGGGTAAGGCGGTTGAGGTAAGAATCGATTTTTACAAACGGATGAATAGAAATTTTATCCGTTTTGAGTGGGAACTTCCTGGTAATAATTCAATGGATCTCGCTATAAAGGCTGCTCAGGAATGTGATGCAGCAGTTGTTTTTGCAGGATTGTCCAATTATTTTGAAGGAGGAAACAACGACCGCAAAGACATTTTACTCCCGGGAGAGCAAAACCGTCTGATCAGAGAGGTGGCCAGCGTAAATCCAAATACAGTAGTTGTATTGATTAACGGTTCTGCTATTGGTATGCCATGGATCAATGTAGTAAATTCACTGCTAGAAGCCTATTATCCTGGGGAAGAAGGGGGGAATGCCATTGCAAAAGTACTGTTTGGGAAGGTAAATCCGTCTGGAAAACTTCCAGAGACATTCCCTGTAAAACTTTCGGATAACCCGGCTTTCGGCAATTATCCGGGTGAGAACAATGTGGTGAATTATGCGGAAGGAATTTATGTCGGATACCGGCATTACGACACCAGGAATATTGAGCCTTTGTTTGCTTTTGGACATGGACTTTCCTATACTACTTTTGAATACACAGATTTGCAATTGGTCAAAAAGCGCAAAGGGTTTTTGGCAAGTTTCAGTATTCGGAATACGGGAGGGACAGATGGTTCAGAGGTAGCCCAAATGTATATCCATGATCCGGTGTCATCTGAGGACAGACCAGTCAGGGAATTGAAAAATTTCGAAAAATTATTTTTGAAAGCAGGTGAAAAGAAAAGCGTAAATTTCGATATTACAGAAGAAGATCTTTCTTTTTTCTCTTCAAAGCTGAACAAATGGGTACTGGAACCAGGTGCGTTTGAAGTACAGGTAGGAAGCTCTTCGAGGGATATTAGGTTACGAAAAACATTTAACAAATAATACATTTCAGATGAGTAAATCAAATTCAATTTCACGTCGCAGCTTTGTGGAAAAATCCGCGGCCACAACTGGACTGATGACCTTCGTTGCCCTTGGAGGTTCATCTAGTGCAGCGGCAAACGACTTGACTTCAAGAGGAAAATTGCCCCGGGAAGTTTGGATCGCTACCGTTTCACAGATGGGACTAAAAGCAGAGCATCCGTCTCAAATGACCGATATAATTCTAAAAATTCTTGAAGAGGCCATTGTATTTCAACCTGATATAGTTTGTCTCCCGGAAGTTTTCGCAACATCATTTATCAAACCCATAAAAACACTGGCCGAAAAAGTAGAACAATCGCTCCTCGTTACCCAACGTTTCTCTTCCTTCGCAAAACAGAATAAATGCTACGTGGTTTGTCCGGTTTACACCACTCAAAATGATAATATATATAATTCAGCAGTTGTTATTAACCGTCTTGGCGAACAGATAGGTGAATATCACAAAATTCATCCTACTGAAGATGAAATAGAGGCAGGCATCACACCGGGCACATTGCAGGCACCCGTTTTTAAAACGGATTTTGGCATTATTGGGATTCAGATTTGCTTCGATATCTTGTGGGACGATGGGTGGAAAGCATTAAGAGAACAAGGTGCAGAAATTATTTTTTGGCCATCGGCTTATGCCGGCGGACAAGTGGTTAACAGCAAAGCATGGCAAAATAAATGTGTAGTGGTTTCAAGCACCCGAAAGAATACTACGAAAATATGTGATATAGCAGGCAATGTGGTTGCGCAAACCGGAATATGGGACAACAATCTGATTTGCGCACCAGTGAATCTTGAAAAAGCTTTTCTGCATTCATGGCCCTATAGTCAGCGATTCAATGAAATAAGAAAAAAATATGGCCGGAAAATCAGAATTACCAACCACCACGAAGAAGAATGGTCGATTTTAGAAAGTCTGTCGCCCGAATTATTTGTAAAAGATATTTTAAAGGAATATAACCTTAAAACATATGAACAACATACACTTGATGCGGAAAGGGCACAAGTTGAGCATAGATAATTTTAATAAATGTTTATTACACAAAAATTGGCAGGTAAAAGATGCTTGCTAATTAATAATAAAAACAAGATGACAAGATGATAAAGAGAATTTTAGGACTAATTATCCTTTTGGTATTGTTAAATTCAATTAAGATTGATGCACAGGATTCAGTGAAACCAATTTATGTTCCGCCAGTTGAATCTGTTAATTACATATCCAATAATTTAGTATTTTATCAAGATATTAGATATGGATCTATTCCTGATTCGATTGCTGATGCAGCATCTGACAGGATACTTGATCTTTATTTACCCTCAAATATTAGTAAAAAGAAGGTGCCGGTTTTTATTTTTATTCATGGAGGAGGATTCAGAAATGGACATAAAGGAGTTGTTGTCATACAAGAGTTGTGTCAAAAAATTGCATTAAAAGGATATGGAGTTCTATCAATCAATTACAGATTGACATTGAATAGCAAAAAAATAAATGCTCAAGGTTCAGTTGGTACGTCAAAAGGAATACCTGATAATGGAAAATTTAGTGATGTTGTTAATATTGCGCTTAATAATGCAACTGAAGATACTCAACTTGTATTAAAATGGATTAAAAGGAATTCCCAAAAATATAACTTCACTACTCGTTCCGTTGCAGTTGGAGGTAGTTCTGCCGGTGCTATGACAGCATTGAACCTTGCTTACATATCAAAGCAAAATATTATTCCTGTTAAGGCTGTAATCGATATGTGGGGTGGCATGGCCAATGCTGAATTAATTAAACAAAACGCTCCTCCGGTATTAATTTATCATGGTGATAATGATCAAGTTGTTCATGTAGATTACGCTTACGCATTGAAAAAACAAATGGATAAGATTGGGAATGATAAATCGATATTATGTATTTTAGCTGGACAAGGTCATGCTCAATATGATGTGATTATTAATCAAAAAATAAATGAAATAATCTCATTTTTGGATAATAATTTGAAGTAGATTGTTAAATGTTTCTTGAAAATAGAAGTTGTGATTACAAAATTTTATATGGTATGGATTAGTTTATACGTTCTTACAATCGGTTTCACATTTGCACAGCAGAATGAAGTACCCAAATACAGGTATCTGAAAGAGTTTGAATTTTCAGATACCACATCTTTTAAAATTACCGGATCTGCTCGTGTTATCAGTCAGGATAACAGACAAGGGCTGAATATGACCAGCATACACAGTGTGTTACAAATGAAAGCGCATACACTGAAAAACAATACTGGGACAGTTAGTTTGTGGATAATGTCATTGGAAGATTTAAGTCCTTACCGCGATAGGGATAAAATGGGAATGAGCAACCCAGACTATAGCAATTATCCTTTTCTATCAGACAATCCGAAGCCACAAGACGACAAGAATGCCAATTTTAAATTTCTATGGTCCACAGCCTGGCATCCTTCGCTGCGGGTACAGTTTGGAAAAGGGAATTTTTATGGCGACAACTTTAAGTACCCGCATCTGGCCTTTATCAGTGTAAGTCATTTTATCATTCAGTCCAGAAAATGGTATCAATTTACTCTAACCTGGAACCATAACAAAGAACAATATTCACTTTATGCAAATGGTATACTGATTGGCAGGGAGGATCAATTCAAGCAGAATAAAATGCGGAAGGACAGCATTAATTCGTCCATTTACACAGGAAATCCAACGCTGTGTTATTCTGATATTTGTTTTTACAATCAAGAACTTTCAGCAAAAGAAGTTTATAACAATTTCAGAACTCAGGTTAGCTGTTTTGATGTTGAAATTGAAAGGGAATTACAATATACCTATGAAGGAAAAGATCATCGAAGATTTGATTTTCAACTCAGCAAGGATTGGATAAAGAAACTGTCACTTTCCTTCCAATCTCCTTCTGACAAGGATAGTCTTTACATTCAGGGTAATCCTGTAGATGTACGAATTACTGATGCAGGTCTTTTGTTTGAAACCCTAAACAAACAATACACCAGCGCATTGCTCGACTCACAGGCTTACGTTTGGATCAAGAAGTTTTTCGAAGGAGATTTATATGTAGAATATGAATTTAAGGTTCTTCGCCCTGGTGGACTTAGTTTGCTGATGGTACAGGCTACCGGCATGAACGGCGAAGATTTCATGGACGATTATCCGCTAAAGACTACTGGACGTATGACAACAGTTTATGGCGAGGATGTGCGCAATTATCATTGGGAGTATTACCGCGAAATGTCCGACATGCGAAACGATGTTCAAAACTCGGTGCTTGCTAAAAACCCTTTTGGTTTTGCCTTATCTTTTAGTGCACTCGATAAACCTGTAGAGTATAATAAATGGAACAAACTTCAATTCTTGCAAATCGGGAATAAACTAGTTGGCGCCATTAATGGCATTGTAATGGTAGAGTTTACCGATAATTCATTCATTAATAATGGACCGGTGTTAAATTCCGGTCGTATAGCAATTCGCTGCATGCTTCATTCTAAAATGTTATTCCGCAATTTGAAGGTGTATAATTGCAGCAATTTGAATGTGGTGAAAACTCTTAACAATAAGAGATGATAAAAAGTAAATATATTAGCTTAGCTTTTCTGTGCTTAACATTTTGGGCAGTTCATAGCCGTTATTCTTATTGCCAGACCAAGGTAATTGTTCTCGCGAAAAAGGAAAAGATGAAAGCATCTAGAAATTTAATTGTCCTGACTGCACCGGATAATTTCCAGCTAAGCCCTTACACAGGCTATACAAGGGTACATTGGTTAGAAATTACCGAAAAGATTATTGCTGGGGCAATGCCATATATTGATGCCGAAACAGGGCAAATTAATTTGCCAGCGATACCCGATTCACTGGCATTTAAAAAGTTAAGCGACGATAAGCGATCCCTTGATTTGGAACGACGACGCGTGGAGCGGCTGATGATTGCATCCGTTTTTTATTACAAAGCGACTGGCAAGGATTATGTTCCCGGATACAAGGGATCAATTTCAGCCCCTTTTCTAAAAGCAATTATAAATGGTACTGATCCTAAAAGTGAATATTTCTGGAAAAGTCATCCTGATAAATTAACACAGGTAGGCTCCATGTTTGCTTTAGCCGTGTATTTAAATCCTGATAAATTTTGGGATCCACTCACGTCTCAGCAAAAACAAAATTTGCTGGATTATCTAAAAAAACATGTATATCTGGGAACCTCCGACAATAATTGGTTTTATTTTAGAGCAGTCAGTGTGGCCCTGCTCGATAAAAACAGCATAGAATCGAATCGGGAAGTGTTTACCAAAGGTTTTGAACGTCTTTTGGGGTTTTACCAGGGCGATGGCTGGTTTATGGATGGAACAAAAGCTACATCAAATCGTGGATTCGATTATTACAACTACTGGGCTTTCCACATGTATAATGGTATTTTGTATAAATTTGATGAAATTTGGCGTGAACAATTTGGAAATCGAATTAAACAAACTGGGTCTTATTTCTTAGAAAATCTGCCTTATTTTTATGGGAAAGATGGTGGTCAAATACCTTGGGGCCGCTCGTTGAATTACCGATTTGCGAGCAACGCATCCATTGCCTGGGCTATATTGAATGGTTATTGTCCGTTACCAGCAGGTCAGGCTCGCCGCATAGCTTCAGGTTCGCTAAAATATTTCTGGGAACATGGCTGTATTGCACCTAATGGTTTGTTGAGTTTGGGTTATTGGGGAGAGAATACCAGCGTTCCGGAGTGGTATCTGTCGACCTGTGATCCGTATTGGGCAATGCAAGGCATGGCCTGTTTACTCATTCCCGAAAATGATCCTTTTTGGGTAGAGAAGGAAGAATTTATACCTGCTGATGGTACTGGTGGAAAAATAGCTGTAAAAGGAGCGCAACTTGCAGTAAGAGTTAGCAATATTGATGGAGACTCTCGGTTGTTTCCTGTCGGTCAGCCATTTAATAGAAAAAGTAGCGAATGGCAATCGGGTGAAAAATACCAACAACATGCCTATTCTAGTACTCTTGGTTTTTGTTTGATGGGTGAAGGCGCTGAACAGATTGGGCAGGGTAGGACTGGTTATTCCTATGATGGTCAGAAATGGTTTTACCGGGAAAAAGCTTTGCCAATTTTTGTAGATTCGGAGCAATTAAAAAGCTCTTATTACTTGCAAACAGAGAAAAGCTCCGAATTAGTGCCGGAATATAGCAAAGACGAAATGTTTACAATCACTTTAGTTGGCAACGATGGTGAAGTATACATTTTCTGGCACAATTACCCCGATCCAATATATCTGCACCTCGGAGGTTATGGAATTCAGGTAACAAATGATAAAAAGACTGATGAAGAAATGAAAAATTATATTTTGGTGAAAAGCAACAATTACACATCAATCATACTGGCAATTCAAGCCCCTGAAGGTAAATTTGAATCCATACTTCTTCAACCTCACGAAGGATCGAACAGTACTCACCTATTCGGGGAGAAAGGAGTGTTTCCATTTTGGCGAAGCAATGCACCTGTTGCGCCATACCAACCATTGGTTTTTTATGTGAATGGAGCTCGTGGACGTACTTGTTGCAAGGCAGAAGTGAAAATACGGGAATTACCTGGTTTGATGCGTGTGCAATTTGAAGGTAAATGCTTTTCAATTAGTATTTCGAAATAATTATTCTTATGCCAATTCAATTGATTACAATAAAACGGGGGACTATAAATTACTGCATTTACACATTAGTATTGTATTAGAATGCCAAACAAATGAATATTCTTCATAATACGTGGACTTACTATCGATTAATAAGACATTTTGTTTATGGAAACGGAAAAATAGTCTTTGTGTTATATTAGACCGGACTATAAAAGAAAATAACATATAAAAAACAAAAATTAAAAACCGAATCACTTTTGCTTATTGGCTGATAAATATTCTGTTCAAAAAATGAACTACCTCGCAGCAGAGCTGTCGAGGTATCACTTGGACGTCAGTTTTTAATTCGAAGCAGAGCTTCGGGGAACTAACCCCAAAGAGATTAGATATTAAAAAAAATATTTGTCTATGAAATACAAAATCTTAACTGCATTACTATTAGTAACTATCTATACTTTTGGACAGTTGGAGCCAGCCAAAATTTTCTCCGATAATATGGTTTTGCAACGTGAAGCAACAGTTCCTGTTTGGGGAACTGCCAATCCTGGCGAACGCGTGGATGTCAGTTTACAAACCGAAACTGTCAATTCCATAGCAGATGTTGATGGCCGGTGGAAAGTCAATTTACCCCAATTCCAAGCTGGTGGCCCATTTATCTTGACGATTAAAGGAGCCTCAACCATGATTGAATTCAAAAATGTGATGATCGGTGATGTGTGGTTTGCATCTGGGCAGTCAAACATGGAACACCCGGTGCAAGGTTGGGAATGGATTCCTCATTCGACTATTTTTCATTGGAGAGGGGAGATTTCAGACTCCAACTATTCAGAAATTAGATTGTTTTCTGTTCCACATTATCCTTCTCCAAATGAACAGAAAGATCTTCCAACCGGGAAATGGGAAATTGCAAGCCCTGAATCTGTCGCCGGATTCTCTTCCACAGCATGGTTTTTTGGAAAAGAATTGCATAAAAAGCTCAAAGTGCCAATCGGAATCATAAATAGTTCCTGGGGAGGAACACCCATTCAAACCTGGATGAGCAGTGAATCACTTGAACTTTTTAGAGATTCAGTGGACTTCCCGGCTATCCCTGTCAATTTTGATCAGAAGGAATGGAGTGAAAAAGTAGAGGATTCCATTGAAAAGAACCGGATACGCCGAAATCAGATCAGTTTTCCTAAGGTCGGTTTGTTAGATAAAATCAACAGACTTGATTTCGATGAATCATCTTGGAAATCGACTGGTCTTCTGGATCCGGGTAATCATTTTGAGAATATTGTTTGGTTACGTAAGAAAATTATTATCCCTGAAACCGTTGCCTCACAGGAGCTCGAATTGTCGCTTGGATTTCTAAACAGACAAAGTCAGATATTTCTCAATGGTAAGGAGATAGGTTACTTTACATACCCTCAGCAAATAAAAATTGAAATTCATAAAAATTTGGTTTATGAAGGAGAAAATATTCTCTCCATTCGACTGGCACAACCTTTTGGTTTGTCGCAAGTATTAGGCCGTAAGGAACAATTTTATATTGCCAATTCCGATCATTCCTTCGCATTTCGTTTGACTGAAGATTGGAAGGCAAATGATATGCTGGAGTCAAGTAATCCAGCAGCCAAGAGTTATCAGAACAGTCCGGCTTTTCTCTATAACGGCATGGTGGCGCCAATAATCCCATTTGCAATTAAAGGTTTCATTTGGTATCAGGGAGAATCTGATGCAGGGCGTCCGCATTTATATGAAAAAATGTTTCAGCAAATGATTGTTGACTGGCGGAAATGCTGGAAACAAGTTGATATACCTTTTTTATTTATCCAGACCTCAAACATAGAACTGTCTCATGAGGTTGATAAAAATGCCGATTCATGGTGTCTATTGCGCGAGGCTCAACAAAAAGCACTTTCATTGCCGTACACAGGTATGGCTGTTTCGGTTGATATTGGAGATCAATATGATGTTCATCCGAAAAACAAACAGGAATTTGGTCGCCGATTGGCACTTCAAGCATTAAAAATCGCTTATCATCAGGATGTAATTGCTGATGGACCAGTTTACGAGTCGTTCGATATTAAAGGAGATACAGTGGTTGTTAATCTGAAGGATAATGATTGTCCAGTGAAAAATGAAAACCATCTTGGATTGCGTAGTTTCGAAATTTGCGGAAAAGATTCCGTTTTTCATGCGGCCAACGCGTATTTGAGAATCAATAAAATTTATGTGTTCTCCGAAAAAGTAAAGAATCCGGTAGCAGTTAGATACGCATGGACAAATAATCCCAAATGTTGCTTATTCAACAGTGCAGGATTGCCTTTGGCTCCATTTAGAACAGACGTATTTTAGAGCTTAGAAGCCAAACAGACAGAATATTGTAAACTTTTACTTATCAGCGAAATAGAGTTGGGAAACTTAAGCAGGAAACTCCTTGCAATGAAAATATTATATTGATTTTGGAATGTATACTCAAAATGAACAGAAGGAAGTCATTGTCCAAACTGCGGTTCAAAATAATTTGGTAACTTCGGCAACACAAAGACATTATGACTTTAAATGTGGGCCATTCGAATTGAAATTGAAGTTCGAATCACATTTGTATAAAAAGAACTGAATCTGCATAATATTTAATTAAAAAATGAAACAGCGTCTTAATTTTCTGTTCACAATTTTTCTAATGGCGATACAACTGCCTGTTATCGCGCAATATAAGCCTGAGCAAAAAGAGATTAATTACACCGAAAACTTTCGGGGGCAATATCATTTTAGCCCCAAATCGGGCTGGATGAACGATATTAATGGGCTGGTATATCAAGGTGGAAAGTATCACATGATCTATCAATGGGGTGAATCAATAAGACATGGTGGCTATGCTACAACTACTGACTTATTGCATTGGAAAGATGAAGGAGTAGCCTTGATACCGCAGAAATCATTTTTACCTTCAGAAGCAATAAGAAATGTTTCAGGGGAACAAGTATTTTCCGGAAGTGCAGTTGTTGTATCCGGAGAAACGTCAAAAAGGATTACCGGATCGACAGATGAAGCTATAGTGGCAATCTACACGGGAACTGCCGTTGGAACGTGTTTGGCCTGGAGTATTGATAGTGGAAAATCGTGGCACAATTTCAAAAATAACCCGGTTGCAAATCCAACCAAAGATGCAGATCCACGCGATCCACATGTTTTTTTTCACAAACCAAGTTCAAAATGGATTATGGCACTTTACGAAAATGGCACTACTTTTTATGGTTCAAAGGATCTTATTAATTGGACATTTTTAAGCAATATAAATTTCGGATTCGAATGTCCCGATATTTTCGAATTGCCGCTGGATGGAAACAGGAAGAATATGAAATGGGTATTAATGGATGCAAATGGTACTTACGTTGTTGGAAAATTTGATGGGACATCATTTATCCGGGAAGAAGGACAAGCACAACATGTAATGACCTTAGGACATGATTTTTATGCCGCACAATCTTTTCCAAGCGGTAGTCTGCCAAACAATGATGAACGAATCATTCAACTGGCCTGGATGGACCACTGGAATGGAGGCCTTGGCGAAACCGTCTGGAAAAGAAATGCTACTTTCCCTGTTTCTGTCGGGTTGATTACTTCAGACGGACAAATGAGGATCACACGTAATCCAATCAGTGAAATTTCATCATTGTATTCAAACTCACAAAAATGGGATAGCCAATCCTTAAATTCAAATAGTAATCTCTTATCAAAAACAAAATCGAAGACGTTTGAATTGGTCGCTGAATTTGATTTGACGAATACCACTGCTTCAAAATTCGGATTCAAAATTGCAAACAAGACGATTGCCTATCATATAAAAAGTCAGGTCTTACTCGACGAAAAGCTTGTTCCGGATGAAGCAAACCATGTAAAAATTACAATTCTTGTAGATTGGGGTCAGCTTGAGGTTTTTGCAAATATGGGTGTATTTTCATATTCCGAACAATTTGCCTTTTCACCTGATAATAGCGATATTGATTTATTTACCGATGGTGACATAAAGTTGGTTTCAATGGAATTTCATGAGATTGAACGTACATGGTAGAGTATAATCAGAAAAAATCAGTTTTGATATTTTTTCGCTCTTAATTTATCTGATATACAGCTGACATTTATAATCCAGAAAAAAACAAAAATACCACTGTAGGATTTGTTTTCAAAGTTACAAAATTAAGCAACAAAAACTGGGGTTATCTCAATTATATTCAGATGGGTAGGTTTATTCTATTTCCTCAATTTGGTATAGATAATGACACACAAGCCCTGCAGCAAATCAAACAAGCATTCCCAGAATATGCTGAAAAGCGTCATTGATTTACAATTGATTGTACATAATTCAAAACCTCATCCCTTTCCTTTTCTGCTTTAGCATCTTCTTCTTTTTATTCTGCACTTTTTCATTGCTGTACCTGGGCATTAACCGGACCATCTCAAGGATTGACTTTGAAAAGAAGTTCTTTGCGTCCAGATGGTATTTCAACTGTTCATGGTTAAGATTGACCTCCTGAATTCCAGACGGATGATTATTAAGATAATATTGATCTTCCGTTTTTACGACCATATACTTAGCCGCAAGATCCTTTGTAAGACCAGGCTTAAACGACTGCCGGTTCTGGTTATATTCCCTGTAAAAATCGTACTGATTAATCCGCTGTTCCGTTTCAATAATTCGGAGGATGGAATAACGATAATAATCCCTAACCGCTGATTCCGTAAAACTCCTTGAAAGATCATCCATACCGGAGGTAATCCGATTAAACTCCTTGTTATCTGACAGTTTGATTTCTTTTAAAGGAATATTTGTTTCCCGATTTTTCAATTCCAATATAGAAACCTTTTCGTAATCAATCAGCCCTTCGGAGACAAACCTGAACTTTTCAGCGAGAACACAATTGTAATCTTTGATAATGGCATAAAAATCATGGTTCGTCATGTTGAAATAGTCGAGCCTGATCAGCTGTTTATCAATCAGAAACGGATTGCTGAGCACCATTTTATTGTCAGAACTGTAGATTTTGTAATTACCCGATTCTGTAGACCAGAAAAGAAAAAGTCCTTTCTCTTTCAACTCAAGGGCTGCATTCTGTGCATCACAGAAGCGGTATTTTTTAAACAATTCTTTAAATCCGGCTGATACCTGTGATTCAACCTGCTTTACCAATTCTTTTTCGGGTCTGTTATCCGTCTCCGGGATTTTTATCCGTTCTTTAAGTTCTGACATGCGAAGCGAATTCCGGATTATTTTTCCTTCATTGTCCTTCACCAAGATAACTTCTCCCCTACCTGAACGTTTGACTTCAAGATTAAAGGCTCTTAGGATATCGTGATACATCGTTTCATTATCTATTCCGGTTGACTGGTTCAATAATTTGAATATTCCTTCAACCCTTGCTTTCAGGTCTGAACAGGTGGCATTGAGCATATAGTCGTTTTGCCTGATCTGCGATTTGGGTTCTTCCTGTTTGAGGTCGTATTTCTGTTCCAATTCCTGGATAAACCGCTGCATTTTCACCTCTTCGTAATTGTCTTTGATCTTTTTCCCGGTAACGCTGTCAATCCGTGTCGAGACAACATGAAAATGGACCCTGTCCAGATCTTTGTGTTTATAGACAAGATATGGCTGATTCCCATAGCCCATGTATTCCATCATTTGCCGTATTTCCAAACGGATCGTTTGATCATCCAAAACCAGGCTGTCTGATTTTGATGGGTTAACGGAGATATGTAGACATTTGTTTTGTGCCTTTGCATTACCGGTTTCAATATCAAGCAGGGCATTTAAACGGTGGTTTTGATCATAGAAAAACGGATTCAGAGACTCTGTATTGCCACTATGAAAATATGTGGCAACTCCTTCCATTACCTTCTGCTCATTATAAAGCAGTGCATTCTGTGTATTGGCAGTTTGGTGGATTACAATAACCATGTTATACTATTCCAGAGATTTCATTAAATTTCTATGACTTTTAGCAATCAGAACCAACCCTTATCGGCCATGATCTATCATTTCGAAATATTTTTGCAAAACCGAAAAGCAATTTTTGACTTCCTGCGTAACAAGTTTGAAAACCTCCCTATCCGCAGTCGTAAACTGGTAAACGTCGTTAGTATTGATTTTTTTTGCAATCTGATTCAGGTTGACGCCTATCTTGTTCAGCTCATAATCCATCCTTTTTATCAGCGGAAAATCCTTCTCATCCAACGTTATTATCTTCCTGCGGGACTGATCAAATATCTTGTATCGAAGAAAATCACTCATGCAGCCAAACTTTCCACGCCTGACAAAATAAGAGAGTCGTATCTTTTCCTCTTCACTCAGTAACAGGCGAACGACAATCTTACGTTTTTCTTTATCAGGTAATTTTGGTCGCATACTTTTAAATATTGCCATCACGAGGTTGAAAAATGGTTGGTACAAACAAAAATTTTCGAAGAAAATTAGGGGCCCCTGCCAGGAACGATCAAGAGGTTTTTATGGCCATAAAAACACATCTTGCATTGTCCTCTCCGATCGAACTCCAGACCTTTCCGAGAGGGGTTGCTCTCAGTCAAAAAAATAGGATAAACGTATCTTTTTCGGTCTTCTTTGTTACAATCCGCTTCATCTTTTGTATACTTATTCATTTTTATAAGTTGATTCTTTGTTTGTCCCCGTTACCGGTTTCTAACTGATTCAATAAAAATATTGTGGTCGATTTTATTTGGATAAAATTGTTTTCACTCTGCAAACAGATTTATTGGGGCTTTCCGACAATTGCTTTTTCCCTTTTAAAAAAATAATGGTTTGATTTGAAAGGATAAAATATTTTTAAAAAGAAAGAAAAACAGAAAAAAAGAAAAAGAAAGTCCGATGATTTGACGGCCGGGGACAAAATGCAAGGCTGTTCCGGAACTTTTAAATGCTAAAAAATAACTGTAAAATCTTTGAACGGAACGCTTGTCTTGGCTTTGCATTTTTCAGTTCCCATGACCGGCTAAATTGGATTTTCTTTTGCTTTTGAGACAAATAGGTTTACCAGAAAAAACAATTTCTGAAATCTTCAAAAACAGGAAGTGTGGCGAAAAAGGTTAAATGGCAACCCTTAAGATTATTGGCAGGTCATTGCCCTTGAGCCGCAATAAGCCACTCTTCCTTTAAAGTGACAGAGGCTTGTGAGATGAACGAGCGAAATTAGCGATTGGCTTCGTGAGGTACGAACGAGCCAGAGAGCGGTTGAGCAAGTGAAGCGAACATGCCGGCGGAACAGATTGCAAAATTCAAGCTAAACCCAATGCAACAATCTTATTATGAATACCTAAACCTTCATTATCAAGTTTATATTCAACTGAATCATATCATTTGAAATTTCTGAATCTACAATCCTTGCGTATATCTGGGTCGTTTTCAAAGACGTATGTCCCAAAATCTTAGATACTGTTTCAATCGGAACCTCGTTTGATAGCGTGACTTATGTTGCAAATGTATGCTTGGCCACCTGCATCATAAGTTTTTTCTTTATACCACAAATATCTTCGAACTCTTTCAGATAACAATTTATTTTTTGATTGGAAAGGATTGGTAGTAACCGATCAGAAGTTTGAACAATAGGATGGTTTTCATTTTTTGGTAACACCACCTTCTCAACGGGTAATATTAGGAGTCCGGCATCTCGATTCTGTTTTGGTTCTGTCAATAATTATCCATTCATTAGCTATATGGACCTGGCTTGAACTCAATTTTGCAATATCGGAATAGGAAAGACCGGTATACAGATTACTTATTACTGCCGTTACTTATTCTCCTGATTTCAAATCTAAAATTTACAATAGGACTCTTTGCAGTTAAGCATTATATGGTTCAATAATTTCAGGTTCTTTCGAAAGCAGAATGGCCTTATGAAAATTGATATTGAATTCGCCGACTGTTTTCAGAAAATTATTCATTGTATTCCCTGAAAGCATTTCAAAAGCCAGATTTTTATCCATAAATAGCTTCAAACCATTTTCACTTCTTCCGGATTAACGAAGCTTCATTCTCAGGTTACAACATCATCTAATTACCAAATTGCTTAAAATATTTGATGGCTTTCCATATACTTCCCTGGTAATTCACTTCATGATTTGGATCAGAAATAACTTCCTTACCTATTGACGGAATGATTAAAACCCAAAGTATCTTCCATAGGGATAAATCGTAAAAATCGTTCCTTGTAACCTTTACGAGTTGTTGTCCGATAAACTCAATATCTGTAAGGATGGTTTGATTGGCAGGAAGAAAGATTACTTTTCAGAACTGGCGTTTCAGAAGGAAGCTAATCGTTTATTTTCTCTAAAATGAAGCAAATGGAATAAACATAACCTAACTTTGTGAGAAAGTTTTGATCAAGGTATAATATACTTCTCATTCGAGTTCGTTCATCAAAATGAAACATGACTACTAAATGTTGAAATTTGTACGTTGAGTTGTAATTCGGATCCATCGTCCTATCATCTTTTTGATTTGGAGTTTTCTATTTTTTCATGTTCAACTTTCTCTGCTGTTTTTTGTATTGTTTTCTCCCAATTTTCTACATTTTGACGAATTTCCTTCATCAATTTTTTGTCACGGTCATAGTGAAATATATTTTCAAGTTTATACAAGTTCGCCGAATTAATTCCATTTAACGATTTGATATATCGATATTTCAGATCATTATCCTTTAATTGGCCGTTCCTGTTGAATTGCCAAATATTTGCACCGAATAAAACCAAAATGAGTAATGCCATAGCGATCATAGTAATAGCCGCCTTACTGTTGCGAAAATCCACGCTAAAAATGTGCTCTTTACGGATAACCATATTTTGTGGGGACTTCAGCAGGTTGATCTTTTCATCGATTGGGGTAATTAAGGCTTTTAACTCAGTTATTACTTTTCTGAGACTGTCGTTAACCTTACCCAATGAATAGGCAGAATACTGAGCCAGGTTTGTTTGCAAAACCTCTATTTGTTCCGGTGTAAACTGCTGTTGGTTAATCCTGATTTGTAAATCTTCGATAAGTGATATTAGTTCCTCTGGATCAGAAGTTGAATCAGTCTGGTTATCTGGAATTGTCTTTTTGCCTATTTCATCTACCTTTTGTTTTAGTTCTTCGAATAGGCCATAGACTGCTGAAGAATCCATTTTGCTCGTACCCATAAGTATTGATTTTTAAATTGCTTATAATCTGTATCCTTTCTTCTTCTTTCGTTTTTTGGCTTCCAGCCTAAAAACTTCTGCCTGATTTTCATCATATCCGGATGAAGGTTTCAATATATCGAACAGTCCGCCCAAAGTGGAAGCTGCGGTTTCCACTACCGAAGAAAATTCCATGCTATCCTGCCAGGCATGTTGTTCCGGTTGGTGTATTTGAGCCTGTTGCAACCTCTCATTTTGCTGTAACCGGTAATTGATTTTGGAATAACTGCAGGTCCTGTCAATTTTGGAACCGTTGAACTCATATCCATTCTTTCCAAACCGTATTCCTTGTATTTTGTCTGTACCTCCGTTATTTCGGAATTCGGTTGTAATCCCCGATTTGAGTAACTCTGTTTTTAATTCCTGCCAACCCCGGCAATCAGATATAGTCGATTGCAACGCATGATAAATTTCGTATTTGGTTTTATCGGGTTCTTTTAACCAATGCTCCTTTACATTTTCTTTCCCTGAAGCAATATAAAGACCGTTCTCTTTTGTAAGTTCCATACAAATCTTTACGTTCCGCAACTTTTCGTTTTGGTCGGAAATCCGTTTCCCATTGTTATCAATACGGTTTATCACTATGTGAATGTGAGGATGGTCAGTGTCGTGGTGACGGGCAATGATGTATTGTGTGTCCTTGTATCCCATCTTTTTCATGTATTCCTGGGCGACATCAACCATAAACCTATCTGTCAACCTGCTCTTGTCCTGAACCGAAAAATCCAGCGAGATATGGGCGACTGGTTTTGATATGTTGGGATTCAGCTTATGCTGGACAATGAAACTATGGATAATAGATTCCTTGTCTTTCAGCCTTACTCCTTCAGCATGAAGCAACCGGGCATGATCTTTATCAAGAACATAGTTCACTGCACCTTTGAATCCTCGTCCCTGTACAATCTTAGCAATCATCTTCAATTCGTTTAATCAAGTTATCCAACTGCTCATTTAAATACAGACAATGATTATGTACCTCTCTATATCCAACGGCATTGGCTTTATGGGCAATCTGGTTTACATTATTGGCCATGCCACTTAGTTGCCGGATATATCCCATCTGTTCTGATGTGAGATGTTGCTTTACCACACTTGACCGGATACAAAGTCGAATAAATTCGCTACGGTTAACACCTGCGGATCGTGCTTTCGCTTTGAGGGAATAATACTCTTCAGTGGCCATTTTGATTGTTACTTTATAACCTTTCTTTTCGGCAGGTTCTTTAGTCGGCCTACCATTCGTATTCCTGTTTTTTATGGTTTTCATGTGAATTACATTTTGATAATTAGTGAGACCGGCGGGATGTTTTGGCCTCGCAGAGCAAGGTTTCGGTCAGACCGAAACACAAACTTGCTCCCCAAAAAAACTGAAGATTGCCAGCCGTTTAAAGTTTAGCGTTTCAATCCCGGTCTCTTCATTTTTTCAGGTTGTTTGATCTGCTGTTCATGACACAGGTATTCGTTTAAATCTTTGTAACTGGAATAAAGAATGGACTGGTCATTGACATTTTTACAGGTTGATTTCAGTTCAAGAATAGCCTTCCTTCCGGCCTGATCATTATCGAGAAATGTCCAGACACTTGTGCATGAAGCAAGGGTATTTTTTACTTTGGACAGGTTCGTAAGTGAATTGAGAACAATCACATCGACTAGTGAATTTTGCAACTTTTTTATCGTAAGAAAACTAAGATAATCCATGAACCCTTCGAACAGCAGACAATGGTCTTTATTTCGCTTTACCGTTGTAATGTCTTTCGAAGTGCATCCCTTAAAGTATTTGTTTCGCAGCTCATATCCTCCTTTGTCATTCTGGAACCCGACAGCATAATAGGGTTTATCATTTACTGAATAATGAACTTCGCGGCAATGAATCCGGGCAATGTCTATACTGATCCGGCGCTCATTCAGATAGTCAATTAATGCCGGTTTGCTGATTGGTTGAACGTTCTGTAACGTTATTGATGATTCCGGTGATTTCAGATCCGAATCCGCATTCTTCCGGTGAAAAGAAAAATTACTTTTTGGTATGTTGGCACTTTGGTACGTACCTACGTCCGCACGACTGTATTTTCGTTTCAACTTAGAGATGGCTTCATATAGGGAACATTGCTCCATTTTCATTACCAGGTCAATAAGTCCTCCGCCTTCTCCGGTTCCGAAGTCGTGCCATACATTTTGATTGTAATCAACTTTTAAACTGGCATTATTATCTTCCCGGAAAGGGCTATGATACATTCCGTAATATCCTCTGTCTTTTGCCGGTT
>Ga0209512_1000549_pt1 | contig 58976 bp, 60 predicted proteins | sample frozenSSSSmetaG_FD_184142 | JGI IMG/M metagenome (GOLD analysis project Ga0209512, IMG submission 184142) | Glacier valley bacterial and archeal communities from Borup Fiord, Nunavut, Canada, to study Microbial Dark Matter (Phase II) -... | ecosystem: Environmental > Aquatic > Freshwater > Ice >...
AAAAAAAACAAATACAATACAATATTCGTAATGTTTCGGCCAATCTTCATTGTACATACGATTTTTAGAATTTCTTTAAGGGGTTTGAAAAATCGATGGAATTTTAGTGTTCGCAGAGTAGTAGTAAATTCTCCTTTTTGTTAGGGCCACGCAAACTGCTTCCGCCAACGCAAACTGAATACCCCGACTATGAGCAGAGCGAGCGCACGGTTCGGACGATTATCTATCTACTGTATCTACTATGCTACATTAGGTAGGTATTTGGCGTCCGTCACGATGCAGACGAACGTAGCGTTGCCACGAAGGAACAGGGACGTCAAAATAAGGTATTGTCCCTGCAGCTCCCCATCTCAACGCCATCTCCATATCTCCACCTCCATCTCAACACCCTAACGCCGGTTGTGAATGGTGTGTTCCGTTAACATCAACATCAACATCAACATCAACATCAACATCAACATTAACATTAACATCAACGCCAACGCCAAGGCCAACGTCAACCCCCCAATTGCAATCATGAACTGCACCCACGCCCACGCCGTCCGAAGACTGGCGCTCAATGCCTCTCGCAACTCCACTCGGACCTTCCACACCTCTCCCCGTACTTTCGTCAAGGTCGGTGACGCCATCCCAGACCTCAATGTGCTGGCCGAGGGCTCGCCGGGAAATAAGATTAACCTGGCTGAGGAGGTCAGTGGTGGGAAGGCATTGATTATTGGCGTTCCGGCCGCTTTCAGTACGTATTAGACAGACTCCTTCGACTTCTGACGAGCTGGGTGCGCTTATGCCGCATTTACCCAGCGTGAAGCGAATGTGTTCTGCCGTCGGCCAATCGCGGATTTGAAAACGCGAATGCTGATTGTAGCGACAGGCCCTGGATGCTCAAACTCGCATATCCCCGGCTTCTTGAAGCATCCAAAGATTAAGAATGCGGGGAAGGTGTTTGTCGTTGCTGTCAATGACCCGTTCGTGTAAGCTTCCCCGTCAAAGCGTCCCCAGAATTATCTGACAATTATCAGGACCAAGGCATGGGGCGAGAAGCTTGATCCAGAGGGAAAGAGTGGAGTAAGTCTGATATATCTATTCATCTTGCGGGTCGTCTTCATCCAGCTCGTGTTCGCTCCGAGCCGTCTCTTCTTCTCAATCATTTCTCATCGATAGAACACATATAAGTCACTAACCCACACAGTTCCGCTTCATTGCCGACCCAGCATGCAAGTTTACCAAGGCTTTGGATCTGGACTTTGACGGAAGCGCTATCTTCGGCAACGAGAGAGGAAAGCGTTATGCCCTTCTGGTCGAGGACGGCAAGGTCAAGCAAGCCTTCGTCGAGCCTGACAACACCGGCGTTGATGGTACGTTCTATCATCCCAAATATGAACGACCAATGCTAACTTCATGCAGTGTCTACTGCTGAGAAGGTCTTGGGATAATCTCCAAATCAGGATTTTAAGGTGCCAGACTCCTCCTGCGATTAATGCGAGAGGATGACTCCCTGAAAGAGATGATGGCCTCCGTAAGAAAATGGTAGAAAATTTCCAGGTGGAAAGACTCAGTGTTAGATGACTTAAATGCTTCAGCCTACGCTGAGAGTGTATGTTAAGAGATGAGATTAAAAACTTCATGACCTTTTACATTTTTTCTTATCCCAGTTGCGAATTCGAGACACGTCCATTATCAAATATACGTACCATCACGTGATCTCGTGGTTACTTAGACTAGCTATGATGACAACTTGAGCTTGGCAAGGCTCCCCAACGCGCGACGCGCCAATCTCAGCCTTGCACTTCAAATCAATTGCAACTTAACGCGACGCCTAGTGTCATCGCACCCGATCACAATTCCCATCACGTATATAGGGCCTTGCACTGTTCATAGACTGTACGGCCCATCGATATATGCCAAATACGCGATCGCATCACGATGGCGAGCGACAAAGAGATTAGGAGCACGATCCTCCAGTCGGTACAGCACCTCTTCAAAACCGATCGCGATGGGACCAGCGTCAATAAGGTGAGGCGCATGGCGGAGGAAAAGTTGGGGTTGGAAGATGGATTTTTGAAGGGAGACGATTGGAAGGGGAGGAGCAAGGACATCATAACTGAGGAAGTCGTACGTATTCCTCTGTTCAGAACGGCAGAAATGCGTTATCATGCCTGGCTTAAGCTTCCTAGCTAATATCTTGCAGGAGAGGTTAGATGAGGAGCCAGAACCAGCAACAGCAGCTCCTGCGACGAAACTGGCACCGAAATCCAAGGCAGCGCCGGCGAAGAAGGCAGCGAAAGCGGAATTAGAGAAGAAGAGAGGCACAAAGCGCGCAGCACCTTCGAAGGCACCGCCAAAGAAGAGGCAGAAGAAGGACGTTAACCCTAGTTCAGAGGATGAAGAGTTGAGTGAATTGGACAGCGAAGAGGAGACACCTTTCGAGGATAGCGATGAAAGCGAGCGGAAAGCGAAGAAAAGAGCGATAGGACGGGGAAGAATTGCCGCGAAGAAAGGCACGAAGTATGATATGGAAAGCGAAGAGGAGAGCGAACTGAGTAGTATGGTGAATACGCCGAGTCAAATCGACAGCGATGTCCCTAAGGCACCAGAGCTGAAAAAGGCAGCGAAAACAAAAGCTGCGAGTAAGCCGGCACCAAAGCGTGCAGTGAAAGGCTCGAGAAAATCTGCAGAGACTATCAACGCAGAGGATGACGACGCAGATTCAAAGTCGCCAGCGAAACGAAAATCCACAGATGCTAACAAGACGTTGGATTCAGTGGTTGAACTACCCGATGATGAGACAAAGCCGGACACGTCAAAGCCTGCCGGAGAAGACTCTGACTCCAACCTCTCCATCCTCATCGACGAGCCCCCCAGACGCAAATCCAGCACCAAAGTTTCCAAATCCGCCTCCTCTAAGCCCGCAACCTCTCGATCCTCTAAGTCCACGACGGCGCTCTCAGTCGAAGAAGCGGAGATCAAGACTCTCCAATCCCAACTCGTCAAATGTGGCATCCGCAAGATCTGGCAGTTCGAACTGAAGGGCTACGGCGACGATTCGAGAGCGAAGATCCAACATCTGAAGCGCATGTTGCGGGAAGCGGGGATGGAGGGCAGGTTTAGCGAAGCAAAGGCAAAGGAGATTAAGGAGATGAGGGAGTTGCAGGAGGATCTGGAGGTGGTGCAAGAGGGGGCGAAACGATGGGGGAAGGGGGGAAGGAGGAGTGAGGCGAGGAAGGTCGAGAGTGGGAGTGGGAGTGGGAATGAGGAGGAGAGCGAGAAGGAAAGCGAGGAGGAGACTAAGCCGGTTGCAAGGAGGGCAGCTAGGGCGAAGGCGGATCTAGCGTTTCTAGGGGATGAGAGCGAGTCTGATTAGGGGTGAATTATGTTGGATGGATTTGGTATTCCGTGTTGGTGACGGCGGTCTCCGTGAGAATGTGAGAATTCCATGGAGACGACGGCCTAATGCATGAGGGTTCTCAAGCCCTCACAAACGCCGTATCAACTACAAATAGGAATCCATGGCTTAGACCATCTGGGTGCTCTGTTCGACACAATGCAGGCGCAGTGACAGGAGAGACTCGGAACCGTCGCCTCTGCAAGAACGTTCGATGAGATGACCCGTCAGGAATGCGCGATTCTCGTCCGAAGACAACGAGCTTCTGTTGCAACTAAGGTGAGATGATATGTCGTGGGATGAGATTTCAGACCACTTCCCGGAGAGGAGCAAGGGGACATTGCAGGTACTTGCAGTACCAAGTTAAAGCCTCGTTCAGGCTTAGGGATGATTTCAGAACAGTGATTCATTAGGTCATCGGAAGGAGACATGAGGTGCAATGTCTTTACTTAAAACAATTGATGTATTATACAATAAGTCGCGCGTTCATTGGCATACCTCGTATCATGTATTGTACAGTTTTCCCTAGACCATATGCAGCAAACCCCCAAAAACGCTCACAATGCTAATTGCCAGGACTGGCCTTGCCTATGCAGTTACCTGTTCCTCTTTCCACAGACGGCCTATTGCCCTACAGAATGCATTCATCATCCCATCGTGCATCATATCGCTGTTGCGAAATGTTCTGGTGAAGGTTGCTCCATCCCTAATTGGAAAAAGAAGGTTTCGGAGGTCTCGAGCCAGTTATGCCGCAAATTGCGCGATGATATTCTTAAACAGATTTTTGTCCATATCCCCCACCTTATTCTAAGCAATTTGCGCATAGGTCCTAGTATACTAATCTCAGAGCCAACTTGCTGCTGCTGCTGCTGCTGGTCTTATCTGCTTTTCAGCCTTCGGGTTATCGTCCCTATGATCATCATGACCATATCGAATGCACATCCATATGAAGACGTGAAGGAATGACTTAAGATCATGGCGATAAGTATGACCAACTCCTTCGCTAAGTATAGGTCAATTAGTCTTCCATTCGGGGCCCCTTCGGTAGCAGAGTTAGTGACAATGATGTTGTTTTCAGAGACGCCCATCACGGGTGAGGCGCGACTGAAGGTGAACGTCGGCTATTCATATGAAAGCTGCTCATTCGCAAGGCAGAATATGCACTGGGTCTTCTCACAGATAACGGGAAGCTCGTACAGCGGAGGAGGCTCTGGACTGGCCCGTATGAGGGCAAGCCGGGGAGCCGGAGCCGATCGCGGTTTGTGAGTTTGAAGCTCTTGTCGAGAGGCGAGCGCTGTCATGAGATTAATACGTAACTCTTAGAACTGTCGGTCGAGCTCGACGATATCTGGATCTGCCCCGCGTAAAGTGAATTCATGACCTCGTCGGGTACGCCTTTCGGGGCGCCGGGGTTAGCTACTTGGCAAAACGACGGAGAAATGTTCGGGAATGCCGTGCTTAGAAGAAACGCGCGCATCCTCACAGACAGTTCGAACACCTGTAGACTTCGACTCATGTATAATTCTTCCTCTGGTGGTATTACATGGGGCAATTATATCATTCGGCCCCACTAATCAGTATCAGCTTATCTTGCCGCCTTGAAACTACTCTGCGGCCCGATCCGTAAGGCCCGCCCCTTTGGTCTCCGCAGTTTAAACCCCTAATGTTTTTGCCGTTGTCGCTTCTCCTCGCACAGAAATACCAAGAACACTAAAGACAACCTGCCGAGGATGAAGGTAATAAAACGAAAACGAATACCGCACAATCGCGACGCAAATGATTCCCTCTTATTCATGCCTAAGACGGCGTTTGCATTTGCCATTGTAGCCTTATCAATTCTACAAACGAGATAGTGCCTGGACTTGAATCAATGCGAAGTAGAGGTCTAATCGTTCGTCTGATTTGTTGCTTTGCGGCCTAAACATTGCTTTTGCTGCAGTTATTTCTACATGTGGTAGGTGAGTCACTCTATGCATGAGTGATTTATGCATCTTGCCAGGATGGCCCACCACACAACAGCCAGCCAACACTAATGCAAGCCATCCATCATTTGCTAGATTGCATGTAGATAGTGACTGTTCAGGGTTGAAAGAATTAAGCCGGAGGTATCAAGTTACCCACACGTTACTATATGTACTGGAATGATTCCGTTGAATGAAGTATTTGCGTCAGACGGATTGCGGGTAATCTCCAACATCCAAATTCATTAGTATACTTGTGAGCCACATTATCTTCCCCACTCCCCTATTCTAACTCTGGCGGCCCAGCTTATATCAATAAAATCGGCATTCCACTTCCCAACAGCTTGACTCGAATCAGAGTATACCTTCGCCGCCCGGAAACTACTGTGCCAACCTGATCTAACATTCTACAGTCAATCAAAAAAGACTTGCTTCAACGACACTAGTCGAACTACCCACCAGGAGCGTCTGTACGACTATGGACAGCTCCGATAAAGAAGCGCTTAACCGTGCTCTATCCGACCAGAAGACTATCGAACAGCTCTCATCTTCGGGCATGGCAGCCAAGAGGACGAGGGAAGAGAACAAGGCAAAACTTGCTGCCCAAGAGAAGGCAAAGGCTGAGGCAAAAGCAAAGGAGAAGATCGGAGAAAGTAGTGGTGATAAAGCGAGTTCTTAAGTTCCCAGCAAATGCTCTGACCATAGGATGAATGGCAGTCTTGGTATCGGTTTGAATTTAATAGAACTCGCATGATGGAAGTGTAACTAAGCCAACGAGGGTCTTGAAACGGTTGAGACCAACGACTGTTCTATGGGTGCTCAGAATCATCCATGTCAGCAGTGAATTTTTTGCGCAATTCGCTTATATACTCCTCCTTCTCCCTAAGTTTTGTAACAATGAATTCGGCCGTGTCAGTACTCCAGTACGCCGAGATGGTTCGATCAAAGTCGGTGCCGGACTCTTCGGACTTGGCGAATCTCGGCCGAATGTGCGTCAAATACAGGTTGTACAACCCATTTGGACAGTCCAACGCAGATAAGAACCAATATGTTCCGATTTCCCAGCCCTTCCGCATTATATGTGCATGTGGAATATCTCCATGCCCAAGAGATCGCTCTTCTATTTCAAAAGCTTCCATGAACTCTGCGTGTACGCTGCTGTAAGCTTCGAGATCTTCACCATCAAGGCCGTCAAGTGAACAACTAGTCAACCAATATGGTGGGTGTTGCATCTCTATTGGTCGAGCACATGCCCACTCGAGATCAATTATCGCTGTGATGTGCCAGTTGCCATCAACGAAGATATTGCTTTGGTGGAGGTCGGTGAGCGTTAGAACGAATGGTCCATGACGCAGATTGCGATTAGTAAAATGCCGAAGGAAAGCTCGCATCATTGTTAATGCTGAAAGTTGTTCTTGGCCGTCTGATGTGCTGTGCATTGAATTGGGCATATACCGCATGCGGTTGTCATGATATGCTAGGAGGTCCGAAAAGTACGTGTCTGTAGTGGAATATGTTTGATCCCTTGGGATATCTGTCGGGATACCGAGATTCTCCAGCTGTTGGAGTGTACATGTCAGGGGTCGGTTTGTAAGACTTAGGACACCGTAGTTGTCTATCGTCAGAGATCCTATGCGTGGAAAAGGAAATCGACCTAATGAAAGGATAATTCGAGACAAATCCCTAAAGAGAATGGTCCTCCGGTCCAGGTCGTGCCGTAGCGTCTCCCAAGACTCTGATAACATCTTGCCCTCCTCCACGCAGTCCACAATCAGATATCCAGCCTCTAATTTATAGGGCGATTGGCGGCTAACGTATTGACATGGAACGGAGTATCCGAATAACCATGACGCTCTCTGTTGAAAGAACCATGCGATTCTGGCAAGGAGAGGTGCATTTGCAGGAGCGGTGAACTAAGCGTGGTTAAGTTAGTAGGTCGTTCCAAAAGAGGAAGAATAAAGTTGGGACTGAGTCACATACAGTCTGACCTCCAGGAAAGCCGAAGCCCCTTAGGTAGGGTATTGGGATGTCGGGACACTTGCTCTGCATCCATATATAGGTGGCAGCCTCACAGCGGAGCTTCTCCTCCGCATTACCGGGATACTGTGACTCGCCGACCTTGTATGGTAGCGGGAATCTGATGAACACTTTCTTCAAGAATTTGGTCGAGTCATCGATATAGACAGGAATACAGGCATTGAAGCTGCCATGAACCCACTCTTTGAACTCTCCTGCTTTGCAGACATCCTTGGAAACTCCTAGGTGGAAAGATACGATAGCTTCAATTTCTGTGCGATGCTGAAAGAGGTAGTAGAAGAAGTCCAGCCGTTTCTCTGGATACGACAGCTCTTGGAGAATATTGTCATCCTCCCTGAGCGCCTCATCTAGCGTGATGGTTTTCTTGAGAAGGGGGAGCGAACGGAGCATCGCTCGACAGGTACAGAGAACCTCGATCGTGAAGCCGAAGTCGAGGAACGGCAGTTGACAAGTCGACCCTGCTGACTTGAGGACGGAATGTTCCGACGCGCTCAAAATGCCGCTACAATCTGCAGCTATGCCGGAAAGGGCAGTAGTGGCTGGTCGCCGAGGCGGGCTGGGATTGGCCATCGCGCCATTTTCATATACATAGGTACATATGTAGGTAATCATGACCAGCGACCCTCTTTACTAACTACCCATGGCCTGGCTTCTATCTATGTACGTCTATGTACTGTACATATCTGTCGGTGTCGGATGCCGGCTTCACTTGACGAAGCTATTCAACGGCAGCCTCACGCAGTCGAAACAGAAGCACTGAAAGTATTGTATTATCTACTGATCTATCTGTAACTATTCGCTGAGTTCTCTCCTGAGAGAACCCAGGCTGAAGGCGCTAGGCCTGAATGAATGCCAATCTTATATGTCTCATATCCTGAGCATGTGACCTGTATGCATGTGACCTGTATCCAACTGACACACCCCCTCAGGTTACAGCGACAATGTGGTCCTGTTATACCCCGTAAATGCACTCCATCTCCTCAACGGTCAGAAGCTCCTTCCGTTAGCCAACAGTTACCTGTAGGCCAGCGGAGTCGATGGGCCAAGAGCTTGATTACTTCCTAATCAAGTGGGCGATGTCAACTAAGTTGAGTTGCTTCCAGAAAGTGTCGTGTTTCTGCTTAGGCAGTGGCTTCGTGAAGCCGTCTGCTATCATCTAGGAGGTCGAGACCTAGATGATCTTGATATTTCCTAGCTGGACCTGTTCCCTTAGCTAGTGTCCATGAATATTGACGTGGCGTAGCTTCGTAACCAGCTTGATCGATGATTGATTCATGAGCCGGACTGTCTGTAGGTTGTCGCAGCTGATTGTAGAGTCCTCGTTTAGTTCTAGTTCGACCTGCTTGAATAGTCTCTTCCACCATATCAGCTGTGTAGCTGCGTCTGAAGCTGCTAGAAGCTCTGATTCTGTCGTAGATCTTGCATTAGTTCTGGACTTATTTGATTTCCAGTCCACTGATCCTCCGAATAGCTTGAATAGGAAGCCTTAAGTGCTTTTCCTATCTAGATGGTCTGCGAAGGAAGCGTCTGTAGCTGTCTTAAGTAATTTCTGTGTTCCTCGTACTATTCTAAGACCTGGTCCTAGGTCTTTTCCTGATTCTGGTCTGATACTAGGCGGCTCCACCCCCTTAGGAAGTACGATGCTCTCTCTAGAATAGGGATCTTCATGACTTACCCCCAATTCAAGAGCTAGCGTTGCAGTTCCTGATAGATAACTGAGTAATCGAGCCGCAGCTCTGTGGTGCTCTAGGCCTGGATTCGTGAGAAATTCCGAGAGCTTGGATGCAGCCTGTGCTGTATCTGGTCTAGTAATTGTAGCTAAGTAGTTGCAGCAGCTGATGCGCTGCTGATAGTCATGGATTTCTTAAGGAGCGGCAGTACCTTCAAATGGAAGCAATTCCTTAGTAGCCATGGGTGTCTTTGCTTGCGGTCCATTAATCTGGAATCTCTATGTGATCTTATTAATGAATGCATCTTAACATAGCTAGATCTTCCGTATAGTCCGGTCTCTGACTACCCTTATTCCTAGGAACCACTGTAGGTCCCCAATCTCTCTGAGTTCGTACTCGGCCATTATCTCGCTGCGAAATTGCTAGTAGATGTCCTGCTTGTCTCTGTGGTATAGGACACATATGTCATCGACATAAAAGAAGACTATTAGGTCTTTCTTCATGAAGAGACACTGCGCCTTAGGGATCTAGTGGAAACCCAGCTTCATTAGCTTCGCTGAAATGTCCTAGAACTAGAGAAGTGGCGAGCGGCGTAGTCCGTATAATGCCTTCAGAAGTAGTATGTCCCACCTAGGCTTCTTGAACCCCTCTAGGTATTGGATGTAGATCTTCTCATCTAATTGAGCATTTGTGAACGCATTTACGGCATCAAACTGCTTCATTTCCAAATCGAAGTAACATGCAAGAGCCATTAGGAATCTGAATATCTAGGCTGCAAGTGTTGCTGCATACGTTTCTGAGAACATTGAGTTCTTCTGCAAGTCTCCTTAAACCACAAGTCTTGCCTTATATTTCAATAGATAGCCGTCTTCATCTAACTTGTAGGTAAATACCCACTTGACTAGTAAGACAAAGGCCTTGGCTGCTGTCTTCTCAAGGACTGGCTTAAAGGTCCCCTTCCGTTCTAAATCCTAGAATTCCTTCGCTGCTGCTCTAAGGAAACCTTCTTCATGTCTATGATTCTTCAGTTGTCCCTAGTAATTCGGAGGTGCTGGTAATTGAGTCGAGTGGAGTCTAGCTTGCAGAAAGCTTGTCGCAGCTGCGAATGCTATATGGAAGGCATTCTAGTTTGCAACATCTGCAATATGAGAATCGTAGTCTTCCTAGCGCTGTGTGGCAAATGCATTGCGTCTAGCTTTCCTAATACGCCTGCTAGTGAGGATATTACCTTCATTGACATCTAATCCAATTTCCCTGTGTATAGGAACAGGTCTAGAGCTGTCTTAAGTGTCTAGCTAAGCTTCGTGAATCGCAGTCGCTGGTGTTGGGTCTAGCGTAGCCATAGGGGTTAGAAACGGATTCTCATTTAGTGTCTCATATTCTGCTTCAATACCCACCCCCTTAGCGAAGACAGCAGCTGAGTCCGCTAGCTTATCTAAGTCCGCTAGCCTAGCTGAGTCCGTTGTTCGTAGCTGCACTGGACGAGGGGCACACACAATTGTGTCACTAATTTCGCTTTCTTAATCAGCTTCATGGTCCTAAGTAGGCACCGGCAATTGCGGGTCCTCCTAGACGAGGATCAGTGGTTCAGCTTGAGGTAGGTGGAGGGCTGGATCATATTCGATTGTCTCGCTAAAGGTAACATCTCTTGAGGCTACTATTACATCCCAAGATGGGATCCAGATCCTAAAGATGTTCGTAGACTCATAACCCACTAGATATCCCACTTCAGCTTTTGGCTCTAGTTTATCGAGTCTTAGTCTATTTGGAATATGGACATAAGCTCTGCATCCGTAGACTCTTAAGTGTGCGAGGCTAGGCTTTTGGCTCTGCATTCCTAAGGCCTTGGCTAAGAAACCATCTAGCGTTTCCTAGTCTATGCTTCGAGTAGGAGACCGATTGAGGAGATATCCAGCTGCGCTGTAGATTTCTGGCCACAGCTCTATGGGAAGCTTCTTCTTCATGGCTGTTGACCGCGCTATTATTACCCCCCTAGAACGTTCAATAGTTCCGTTCTGTTTAGGTGTGTAGGTTGCGCTATGAGAAAGCTGATATCCTTTAGCTGAGACGAAGCTTTTCAGCTCATTTCGAAGAGACCTATCATGATCCATGAATATAATGCGTAAGCCGAACTTGTACTGTGTACGGGCTAGGTTTCTCATTTCCTTAAAGTTCTGCATTAAGGTCGTCTGTTTCTTATTAGGAACACTGAATATGAAGTTCTTCTTGCTTACTTCGTTGAAGAAGTGAGAGATATATCTCTTTCCTGCCACCCCTTCCTTGCACTCAATAAGGTCCTAGTGTAGGACATCGAATGGGACAGTAGCCACATGGCGTGGACGGCGTGATATGATCTTCTTCGAATGTGCCAGTCGGCATTTAACGCAATCTTGGTCATACTTTTTGTCTAGAAGCTCAACTCCTGTTGCTGAATTAGGCAATTGACTGACTGCATCACCATATAGGTGTCCCATTCGCTGGTGCCATAGCTTTCCTAAACCTTTGCTGTCTGGTCGAGGTTCTCTTGATCTGTAGGTAGCATATGCACTGTTTCCATTAGTTGGCGATGGATTCAACTGAGGATTGTATTCAAGTATCCAATTATTCTCGATATATGGTGTCTGTGCAAGGATTCGTCCTGTCCTTAACTTGAGCTGCAGGGTTTCTGTATTCCAGTGGCATCCTTTACTTACGAAGACTCGCAACGAAGCCACGTTCGTGTGGAAGTGCTCTATATAAGCCACTTCTAGCAAAGTGATTGTTCCAAGACCTTTAGGAGTTCTCACATTGACGGAAACAGTACCCCATCCATCGATTGGAATTCTCTCTTTTCTAGCAAGTAAGAAATCGCCTAGTCCTAGCAGTCTAAAGTCTTGAAAACGCTTGATGTCGTTAAACACATGCAGCGTAGCTGCTGAATTAAGAAGGACACTGTCTTTTAAGGTAGAACTATAGACTCCAACTGATGCAACTATATTCGTTATGGCGTAAGCGCTTTCTTCTGTATCATCCTCAAACTAAGAATCTTGAAATCGAGAGTCCTATTGCTTTCCTAGTGTCTTTCCTAGTGTCTTCTTCTCAGTCTCTGCCTTTCTCCATCTGATCGCACGTTTCCAAGCGTCTCTAAGGGACTGGTTGTCCTTCAGTTTCTCGTTGATCTAGCTCTGGATATCTTGTTTCAGCTTCTAGTTGACTGTCCTCATAGACTCGTTCCCATATGGGCATGCGCTAAATCTGTGAATATCGCCACATAGACAGGGTCTTCTATCATGTGTGTTTCCTCCTGTTCCTCCTCGTCCTCGCCCTTGGAGCGTAGCTTCTGTAGAGAAGGCGCTATGTTTGGTCCCATGAGGTTTCTCCTAAGACTAGGAGTTCTTCATGACATTCCTGTATTCTGTGACCACTTCGAGGAAGTCAATTAGGTCTGCAGACTTAACTAGGGCTATATTCTGAATTGTAGCCCACTCTAGGGACATTGGTGCAACCGCTCTAATAAAGTCCTTGATCCCTCGATTGCCTGCCACATCTAGGAGTCCAGCTGCTGCACATATATCATATGTGTAGATCCACTTGTCCAACCACTGGTCCAGTGTTCTAGTTCCTTTCTCATTTGTACGAAGTTCCCTCCAGTCGTTAATTAGCATTGATTCGTAATTGATATCTAAAGGCGCAACTCGATCCTTGAGTTTTCGAAGCATCTCCTAGGCAGTCTCACATTCTTCTGTATAGTGTAGTAGGTTCCAATGAATTGTAGCTCGTATCACTATGCACATTTCTTCTAAAGCTTCAGTTCTCTGATCATATATTCGAAGGGATCGTTCCCACAGCTTCCTTCGATCAGCTATATCTCGTATCTGCTTTATAGTTAGGTCTGACTGTCGAAGGTCGTCTTCTGGCGTGGCTTCGATTAAGCTTGGTTGCTCAAGAACCTCTAGGTCTGCTAGGTCTTTTCCTAGGTCAATATACGGCCACAGAAGGTGTTTCCTTGCTGCTTGCTTGATCTAGCTGATCCAGCTTGGCTAGTCTCGTGGTCCAGTCAGAATCGTCTAACTAGATACTGTCTGCATCACCATAACGATGGTGTAGGTCTTCGGCTTTTATAAGACCTGTCTAATACGTTGCAGGACTCGAGTCCAATATAGCAACGGAGAGTAATACAGGCGTCAATGGATGCGTCCCGGGCTCATAACTGTCGGTGTCGGATGCCGGCTTCACTTGACGAAGCTATTCAACGGCAGCCTCACGCAGTCGAAACAGAAGCACTGAAAGTATTGTATTATCTACTGATCTATCTGTAACTATTCGCTGAGTTCTCTCCTAAGAGAACCCAGGCTGAAGGCGCTAGGCCTGAATGAATGCCAATCTTATATGTCTCATATCCTGAGCATGTGACCTGTATGCATGTGACCTGTATCCAACTGACAATATCCGTATAAGAGGCGCCTTGCTTGCGTCCTTTCCTAAGAATGGCGGGGAGAAATGCATCTTAGCTTCTATTCTGTGTGTGGTGTTGGAGTATCTGCGCACCGGATCGAGGTCGCATCGACATGACATACATGGTGAAACGCCCGGCGGAATATGCTGTGTGGTGGTGGCAATTGTATTGAATGTTCCTATGTTACTGATGAAAACACAATCTACCGTGTAAAGAGAGGTGTGTGTGCAGGATTCTCGTGAGTGTAGTCGTGATGTTTGTGGTGCTTGCATCTCGCCCATCGAGCTTCGTTATTCTATCAAGACGCAGGACCTGCCTCCGAGTTTCAAGATTCATCATCACCTGTTTTTGCGCAAAATGGGAAATCTTTTACGTCTGAATACAGGTCAAGCCGCTTCATTCTCGCATTCTTCCGACCTGGTGACAAGCATCCACGCTGACGCATTTCGCAGCCATCGTGTATCCTCTGCTATCGAGATTAAGCATTTCACATCGAACGTCTCACGAACTGGAATCGAACCGTCCCCATCTCGAGCCTCCTACAAACGCGCCAGCATTCAATTTCAACCCCTCCCATTGACCCTATTTTAGTGGGAGTGGTGCGCGCATTCCTTTTTACATACCTGCTAGTATCGCTGATCTGCGTAGCGGCCAAAGAGAATAGTTTTTGAAACCTAATATAATCGACCTTAGATCTTATATTTCAGTTCTCGTTCTGCAATACATGAATGTCCTCGCAATCTCTAAAGAAACGTCCGTTGTAGTAAAATCGACTCTCACAATGGGGTCCCTTGCGAATGGTGACTTTGTTTCCGTCTCTAAGGTGGATTCCCCGCCATTCTACTGTATAGAAACAACACTCGATCGATAGGAAAATCAAGTCTTCGTTCTTTAAAGAAAAGGCGAGTTCGCCTACGAGACACGTCCTACCCCTTCATTACCAACAGGCCGACATGTACTCGTTTAAATAATGGCAACTAGAATATGTAGCAGCAATGTATGTACGCTAAAGGGCCTCTTAACATTGCCATAAGCCTCTTACTAACAATGATTGTGGTATAGATACACTATTGGAAACACAGCTTAATAGGCCCATTCGTAGTGCGCAAACCACTAGTCCTTAGTCACGAATCCTCTAGCATCATCGTTCGCTATAGTTCTAATGTTAGAAATCTAAACGAAGGCGATTGTGTTGCACCAATCACTATATGTAGGGACCTCCTCGCCCAAGATCCACAAATCCAATTCAACAGGCTTCCTTGTCCGGTTTCCAGCCCTCTCGCAGTGCCAACATTGTCACTTTTATGAACTGATTTTCTCCTCATATACAAGATGACTTCAAACGAGAACTCAGACTTCGAGCCGAAGAATATCTTTGCTGCCATCTCGCAGCTGGGAATCGGCGGAGAAGCGCCATCCTTGGGCGGAGAGTTCCCCGGAGGTCAGTGTCAGGTCTTCAAGCTCAGCTTCTAGGATGAGGAAAGTTTAGCCGTTCGCGTGCCACTTTACATGAACGTCGGCAGTCAGGATGAAAAGATCCACGCACTCAAAACGGAATTGCAAAATCTTCAGACACTCGAGACGAAAGGCTTCCGCTGGGCTCCAAGATGCCGTGGGCACAGCCTGACTTTCGACAACCCAGTCAAACACCCGTCCATTGTCTTGACTTGGATCGAGGGTTCAAAGCTTGCACGAAAACTTCCCACAGAAGCCTCTTCGGGATAGGTTGCTTGGCCAAATGGCTTCGATCCAGCTATCCTTAATCGAGTGCACACTTGAAAATGGTATGTAAGGCACTCACTTGGCAAATGACAACGCTCACCAGCTGTATTAGGCCCCACCACTGCGACAGCTTACTTTGAACGAATTCTGAAGAATAGGTCTACTCGTGCTCAAGAGGGCAAGCTGCCTGGCATTTCTGAGCAGGACTGTATCAACCAAAAGGCTCTGCTCGATCAGATACTTGGCACAGATCGAGACAACACGGCCTTCGGCATGGATCACGTTGATCTCAAGCCGGAAAACATTATTGTTGACGGCGAGTACAACATCAAGTGGTATGGCAATGTCACTGTTGCGTGTTTCTGGGCTAATAAGAGACCGCAGCGTCGTCGATTGGGCTTTTGCGGCACCGGTTCCAATCCCAAGAGCCGCTGGCCTTGCGCGTTTCCTGTGGCCGGACCTGGCTGTTTCACCAACGGTCCAGGAGGACAGACAGTCTTACGTCGCCTCCTTTGCTTCCCAGTCTTCGCAGGTGGCGTCGTATATGCGGCGTTGGCAAACCACCAAAGACGTGGACTTTCGCACCCTTTACTTGGAATCGCTCTTCAGTAAAGGTACGCACTTTTTGCTGGCACGGATGGGGTGGAAGCTTCCTTGTTGCGAGCTTCTCGAGAACGAGGAAGATGACACCGAGGATGCAGGGGTTATAGAGATGTTGGTTGCAGGGGGTTAGGGCCGCAACGAGTCTGTTCAATCTTCTGGCGTCCCTGCAGTTATGAGTACCTAGATAATCCAGACGTGCATACTAAGTTTTCTCGTGCCATGACATTCGAGCGTTCAAAATCAATCAGCATTAAACTATTAGTGCTTGCATCCCGGAGAATGTTCGCCGGTCGAGCGCACAGCTTTAAGTAGTACATCCCAACTAATGAACGGACCTCTCCGCTCCCCCAAACCTAGCATCTCGAGAAGGAGAAAATGGCAGACATTCGACTGGTATGGCTGAGTAGTGAATGATCAACACGTGATCTAGTTTGTAAGCGTGCCAGCACGCACCTGGGCTTGATCCAAATGTGCTAGAGCAATATTTCGGGCAGCCCGCAGTTTCTAGCACTTCTCCCGCTCTAGAACACCTGGCGTGCTAGCACAGTTGGGTCAGCACAGTGCTCGTGCCAAACCAGATGTGCTAACCCAGGAACGGCTTTACCCCATTTGGGCTGCAACAGACGCTGTGCTAGCACCTTGGCCGTTGTAGCACCTCCGTCGTAGCCCCGTTGCTGTGCTAGAAACACCATTTTGATCGCTAGTATTTAACGTGCATACTTTGCAATAAAGCCTTCGTTCATACTGATCCCCTGCCCTCGCAATCAAACCCAACGCAAAGGCCGCCTTCACCTTGGAAGCAGTCCACGGACGTTATACAATTGAGTTGACGACTCAATCGAATGACCATATAATTATCGTCAAATGTAGTTAGTATTAGATTAGTAATACAAGATTTTGAACATCATCGTATGCATCGCGACAATGAATAATGTGATCAATTCTAGCAAATCGTAGCAAAAAACATCTATTTTACACGAAAATATAACTGGAATGTCTCAGCTAGTAGTCCAATTTATAGGGTCATTTACCCCTGAGAATCCCCATCCACCCCGCCACCACTCTACCAGTCGTTTTCTTGAGGCCCTTGATAGCGACAAGGACGGGAGCCCAATGAAGTATCAAAGACGACATGCCTGACGCCTGCCTCAGGACTTCCGTGCCACAATGAGGGCGGATACAGCGGTGAGTCTGCCGGCCTCGGGGAGGACTTGGTGGTGGTAATGGAGGCGGTGGTCGCAGCGGCGGTGTTGATGTGGTCATGATGGCTTAACACCATCATCATCTACCAAGGTATGGCGCGGCTGGCGGCGGCGACCAGGCTCACGGCGGATGCCGTGATATTAGGCCTTGGCATGAGCGGCATCTCAAATGGTCACGCAAATGGTCACGAAAAAATTGCTGACAATTGCCAAGATTTTACTATGACAAATAGGGGCTTAGTTTTTTTACTAACTACAAATGGGTATACAAATGGTCATGAGAATGGTCACGCTGCTAAATCCTTCTAATAGCCATCACAGTATTGACGCCCATTCCAGTAATCGTCAGACCCAAAACTGAGCTCCGCTTAGGGTTGGAGGAAGCGATTTAGGACGCCTCATGAAAATATAGAACATGAACTTTATATGTAGTATAATGAAAATATGTCACTCTACACTTAATTTACTATGAAAGGTACTAAATATAATTAAAATCTAGTTCCTAATTTGCACTCTCACTTTCCTGTTAGTCGCTGTTGCTGTTGCTGTTGCTGTTACTGTTACTGTCACTGTCGCTGTCGCTCTAAGCTTTAGGGTTAGGAATTAGATCCTAAAGCTCCTCTAGTATAGTAGCCCTAGCTTTAGTTAGGACAGCCACCCTTTTCTTCCTGTCCCTCTCTGCTCTACGGGCCGTAACACCAGCTTAGTGTAGGGCCTATTTAGCTGCTGTCTACAGCTTTTTCTATGCCTAGGCTACTTTAGCAGCTGCTTTCTTAGCTGCTAATTAAGCCTTTTAGTCAATTTTAGCCTAGACATCCTCAATAGATAGATGACCCCCTTTTTGAATACTGCGCCTACTAGTAGCCTACTTTTTTCGCTGCTCAGTCTCTCTGCATGTAGCTAAGCCTAGGTCTAGCTTAGTTAATTGAGCCTTTACTAGCACCTGTTCTGTTCTAGCTATAAAGTTAGAGTAGCGGCGACGGGACGGGCTACTTAGTAGGAGTGGAATACGAGCTTTCCACTCGTTCAACTATGACTCTGTCTGCTTTAGAGTTGTAGGTGGGAGCTCTCTAGCTATTTTAGCCTGCTGTGGTGCTGAATACTTCTAGAGCTTAGACAGAGCCTCCTCTCTATCAATTGGCCATATGCCACTATTCTAGAAGGCGTAGATGATAGTGGAGGCTTTAAACATATTTGCCCTAATCTCTAGTAGGTCCCTAATGAAGGATGACACTATATAGCTAAGATCTAGCTTCTGAATTAATGACTGCACTGCTTCCTTATGCTAGTGCTTATAAGGTTGAAATATTCCAACATCTAATGGCTATAAGATGTGGGTTAAATGAGAAGGCAGAGTAAATAGGTGTATATTATACTGTGTAGCCATGAGTCGTAGTTCTAGTGTTGTATGAGAAGTATAAGAATCCAAAATCATTAACTTCTATAGAGAATTCCCATCGCTCTTTGTTTCCTTTATGAAATGCTAAAGCTAGATAATAGCTAATTCATCATTTGAATAGCCACTTTTAGAGAGTAGAATGCGCTCTTCACCTGCTAGATTCTCATGATACCATGATTCCATATGTGTTTTGCTAGGTATAATAAGTACTAGTGCAATGATAGTACCATTACTACATACACTCTCAATTATAGTAATTAAGATCCTATTCTTAGGACTTAGTGTATACAGCTCCGTTATAGTCTAAGGGACAATCACTGTCTGTCTACTAGGTATGCTAACCTAGAAACCTATCTTGTCCATGTTCTATATGTCTTCTCCTTTAATTCCTTCCTCCCTAATAAACTGCTAGTATTTGCTAAACTAGTTTGTAATTGTCTTGTAATCTTATGCAGCTACCTATTGTAGTGCAATTAGTTTCGTCTTTATCATGTGGAATTCGTTGTGTAGCTCCCTTTTCATGAACTTAGTAAGCTAGCTCATTAATGGTTCTAGCTGCTGTGGGTGTCGTAGGTGGTAGATAGCTACGTACACCATCTTTTTAGTGGCCCCTAGGCCCTGTATGCTCTGTATTTTAATCTAATCCTTTAGGGCCTCTATTTAAGCCTTTGTAAGTACTTAGTTCTACCCTCTAACGGCTTTAGTAGGCGTCTTGTCTTTGTCTTAAGCAATTAAGCTGTAGAGAGTGCTTAGGCTTAGGTGGTGAAGGCGGGCAGCGACAGCAATGCTTTCTAACGGGTTCGCATTTAGCCATTCTTTAGCTATAGAAATAGATGGGCTTCCTTGCGACATTATAATGATTATTGTTATATTCTAATACTAAATACTATATAGAAGTAACAGCTAGAGTTATTGTAGAAAATATGAGGCTTCACTGCTAAATGGCAAAATCCAAAGCGTCCTAAATCGCTTCCGCCGTCCTAAATCGCTTCCTCTAACCCTAAGCGGAGCTTAGTTTTAGGTCTAATGATTATGTTGCAAAAAAAAAAAAAAAACTAATGAGGACAATTAACCATTTTTGTTCTGCTCTCTCTGCTAGTGCAAGCCACTATACTGTACCACTACACACAACAGATTTATTATGTGGTATCCTAGCTAACTCTTAAACTTGTGGATGAAAAGTTAATGTCCTCCATTTCCGTCCTAATTAGCAATTGTTAACTAAGATGTCTCTCTTCCTAGCTGCTCCACACTATTAGCTACATGGCCAACATGATATTTGCCTCATATTCTAGGCTGTAATATTTCTCTAGCTCAGCTTGTCACTATGGAGATATGAAGCGCGAGGGATAAGCTAGGTAGTAATGGCAATAGTATTTCTTAGCAATATATTGCTAACAAAATCTAATATCATATTGTACAATATGATATGGTCCTATATTATATTGCTAATATTTCTTAGGTCTTAGTAATATAATATGATATGATATGGCCTTATATCATATTGTATTAGCAATATAAATTATGTAGTGACAGTACTATTATTTGCACATGATTTTGCTTACACGTGATTAAGTGAATAGTATTATAGTGATGTTAAGTGAACAGTAAATACCTATTAATATTAATCTTCTTCTTTCTTCTAATCTAAGCATTAATTTAAAAGAGAACAAGGTATGTATACTATTCCTATATTAATAGTACTATTCATAGTACTACCTATAGTAATAAGTACTATTCATGAGAAGAAAAAAACAAGTGGGGGGTATATTACCACTTAAGAAACTTACCTTAAGCACTTAGGCCATCATAGTTAAACACTATTCCTAATATAGTTAATCGTTAAATCACATGATGTCCGTGACTATATAGAAGAGAAGGTAATGTAAGGCGGTGAGCTGCAACACTAGTAGAAACCTGCACATGTGACTTAGGCTAACGTAGCTCTAGTTACGTGACAATAGGCTCGCTAGGAACCATAGTAGAGAATGGAGCATTAGTGTAGGGCTAGAGGTCTTAGGCAAAGGGCAAAGGTAGACTAGTGTAGGACTAGAGATCATTAGGTAGAATATATATATCCATGAGGACTAGAGATAGGATCTCTAGTCGTTAGTTAATGTATTAGACGCCTATCTAGTTTGCTACTAGTCATAGACTAGACTTATCATTGCCATCGTGAGAACGTACCTTAAACACTAGTGTTAGACTAGTTAGGTGTTACAATTCTAACGACTCACCTTATTTAGCCTATAGATCACGATGGCGTAGAGGGGAAAGGATCTAGTGTTAGACTAGCCTTATGGCCCCATCACTTAGAGTGGCTGCTAGCTCTTAGTGCTAGCCTCTACAACTAGAGAACCCTCCCTAACAGCCACCCTTAGACTTAAATGCGAAGATCTAGAGGAACGCCTATAGAAACTTAGAACAAGGTTAGAAAACGAAAGGGCCGTCTACAAGACTATGTGCGAAACTGCAAATCTATACTAGTAGATGTATGGCGACGACCTACACTCCTACCTAGAAGACGTCTAGAGATTCATTAAGAGGTAGGACAAAGGTAAGAAACGGACCTAATCCCTTACCCTTAATACTACTAGACACACCCCTAAGCTAGGCTAGCTAGACGCTACAACGCTAACTGTGCTCCTAGCCTTAAAAACCACTAGTAGATTTAAAGAACCTAAGACATATAAAGGGAAGAGTCTTTAGGAACTTAACAAGTTCCTAGCATTAGTAAGGGGCACTTTCTAGTACTAACTAGCCCTTTTCTAGACAGAATACTAAAAGGTTACCTTTGCCGCTTAGTACCTTAACTACAAGCCTATAAAGGAGTGGGATTCTAAGTGTACTAGGTTAGGGCTAGACTACAACTAGTATACCTTCTATAAGTTTAAACTATTCCTCTAGGATTTACATACGGACCTAGAGAACTGCTAGCGGATTGCCGCGATTAACTATAACGTAGCTAAACAAAGACTAGGCTAGAGCATCTAGAAGTTCGCTACCTATCTTAAAGAGCTAGAAAAAGAAATTGAACCCTACACTAAATCCTAGAGGACGAATCACCTCCTCACTAAGCTCACGCTAGAGGTGCGCTAGCAGCTAATTAACGGGGGATACACTTAGACAAAGACCCTCACTAGAGAAGCCCTCATTAACATAGTATCCATACTTAAGACAATGGGGTCCCTCCTATAGGCCGCTAGAACTAACATAGAAAGAGAAAAGGGGGGCCCTATAGCCTCACATAAGAACAAGGGAGAGCATAAGGGAAAGGGCTTAGGATTCTTAAACCGCTAGCTAGACTATAAGTTCACTAAAGGAGGACAAGACAATAGAGGCTAAGGACTAGCAAAATACTAGAAACCCTTAGCCCTAGGGGACACTAAGGAAATGCCCCTTACCTGTTTTAATTATAGGAAGCCTAGACATTACGCTTAGGACTGCTAGAGTCTAAAGAAAGCAACAGCCATCTACAAGGTGATAGTAAAAGAAAACACACTACAATTATAACTAGACCTAACCTAGGCCTAGGTAGAAAGGGACAAGGTAGTAATTCCCTATAGCGGAATCCGCTTATAAAGAATGGAAATCACCCTAGAGATATAGACGTCTACTAGGTAGACACCTGTCTAAGCCCTAGTGGACTCTAGGGCGGAAGTCTCTACCATTAACCCCCTATTTGCAAAGGAGCACGGCCTTAACCTAACAAAGGAACCCCCATCTAAGGCCACTGTAGTTAATGGGCGCGAAATCCATGTGTATAGGGCTAGTGTCCTACCTATCTAAATGGTAGACTGCAATAAGCAAGAAACTCACTAACTCTAACGTTTCTGTTTAGTTACGTCCCCTAGAACTAACGTCCTATTAGGGATAGACTAGATAGAAACTATGAATCTATAAATTAACTAGACTAACAAATCCTAGAGGCTGCTAATAGACATCTAGCGCATCACTATAGTACTAGCAAGAGACCTAGACCTAAGCTATGAGGACCTAGGCGCATACGCTTTTTTCCCTAGCATTAGGTTACTTAAGGAAATCACTACACTACTACTAGCATATAGAGACTACTATAATGTTTTCTCTAAAGAAAGGGTAGACAAGCTGCTAGAACTAGGGTGGTAGGTCCACGCCATTAAAACTAGGGATTAGGATCCCCTATAGGGACTAGTATATAACCTCTTAGAAAAGGAGTTAGCCGTCCTTTACAACTACCTATAGGACTGCGAACAGAAAGGATGGATCTAATGAAGCACGAGCCCTACTAGCGCACTAGTCATCTTCGTCCTAAAGAAAGACAGAAGCCTCTAACTATGCGTTAACTACTAGGGACTTAATAAGGTCACTTTAAAGGACTAGACGCCCCTCCCCCTCATTAGCGAGACCCTAGAGAGGTTAGGGAGTGCCGTCGTTTTTACAAAACTAGACCTAAGGAACGTGTATCACCACCTCTAGATTAGGCCTAGTAATGAGTGGAAAATAGCGTTCTACATAAGGTATAGCCACTAGGAATACCTAGTGATGCTGTTTAGGCTAGCTAATGCTTTAGCAACCTTCTAGGCATATATGAACGAGACCCTAGTAGGCCTCGTAGATGTCATCTACATTGTATACCTTAATGATATCCTTATATACTCTAGTACTATTAAGGAGCACTATGCTTATGTTAAGCTAGTACTAGACTAGCTCTACGTAGCTAACCTATATGCTAAACTTTTAAAATGCGAGTTTAACATAGAGTAAGTGGACTTCCTTAGATACACTATATCTAGAAAGGGGGTATCCATGGAACAAGACTACATTAAGGCAATCTCTAAGTGGCCTACGCTAGCAACGTTCTAGGAGGTCTAAGTTTTCCTTAGGTTTGCTAACTTCTACTAAAGATTCGTAGACAAGTACTTAAAGATTGTCTAGCCCCTTACTAGGCTCATAAAAGGTAGCGTAAAGGGGAAATAAACAGGCCCATTTATATAGGGAAACAAATAGTAAGAGGCTTTTAACAAACTAAAAACGGCATTCATGACTACACTAGTCTTAGTCCATTTCAACCTAGAAAGACTAATCTAGCTAGAAACTAACGCATCTAGTTTCACTATCTCTATAATAGTATCCTAGTTAGTTCCTACTAGCGCTATAGGCAAAGATGAGTAGAGACTAGTTGCGTTCTATAGTAAGAAGATGGAACTAGTAGAACAGAACTATGAAATGCACAATAGGGAACTACTTGCAATTGTTAACGCCTTTAAACACTAGCGTCACTACTTAGAAGGTAGCTAGCACCCTATTTAAGTATTGTTAGATTACAACAACTTAAAATACTTTATAGATACTACAGTCCTAAGCTAGCAGTAGGCTAGGTAGGCCTAAACGCTGTTAGCTTATGACTTCACTATATCCTACTAACTAGGAAAGGCTAACCTAGTAGACGCACCATTAAGGCAGCCTAACTATAAACTAGACAAGGGCGAACAGAACATCATGTTGCCTACGTTATAGAACAAGCTTAAGTAGGTAATAGTAGGAGGAAATACACCCCTAATTTAAGGACTTAGCAAAATGCTAGAGCACTGCTAGAGGAAGGCTAAACCCCCTAGACTCATAGAGATAGGGTAGGATGGTCTACTTAACCCCTCTAGGGTGAGGCTAGAGGCCTATAGCGAAGACCTAACGCACGTAGCAGACGTAGCTAAGGGCGGGTATGGCCTATAGGGCTACACCTAGGGAACCCTACGTATAGTGGTGATAAGCGTAGTAAGTAGAGAGGACGCCTATAGAACTCTAGTGGAGAGCTTAGCCTAATTAGTACACAGCCTCTAGCTATCTAACGAGATAGTAGTGAGGATCCGTAAGGGGGTTAACTCTTAGGATACTATAGGTCCTACTAGTTAGAGCATAGACTATAAGGATCTATTACGCTACCATAGGGCGGCATACGTCCTACTAGACTAGGTAGTACGCATAGAGATCCTTAGGATTTGCTATAATGACCCCTTAGCAGGGCATTTTAGTGCTAAAAAGACGCTAGAGCTCATCTAACGCAAATACTATTAGGAAAAGATGACTAGTGACGTAAATAACTACGTTAAAGGCTGTGATATGTGCTAACGCACTAAGATGGTCTAGCATAAGCCCTATAGGGAAATGTAAGCACTACCTCTACTAGAAAGGCTGTTGTAACGCTAGGTCTTAAACGTATAAGACTTATAGAGGTTTCTTACGTAAAGGTTTAACTTAATAGAGGAGGTAGGGGAGTAGATATAAAAGCTTTAAGTAACACGTTATAGTATATAACAAAATACTCTATTTAACGATGTGACGGCTAGGAGGCTGCTGAAAAGGGCAGCTTTCGTCGCTGTTTTACGCACCCCGCTTGCCCACTTTTCAATACTCCCACACCCCAAAATTAATCGCCGCACACCTATCGTGCCTCAGGTTCATATCACAATCCCTGAACAGCTCGTCCACATCGTTCACCTCATTCACCCCATCAACCTCTGGCCAACCCATCCCACCTGGCCCTCACTATCCAGGTGCACACGAAAGCCAAAATTGGCCGTCTCCTCGTTGAACCGCTAACTCAAAGGTATTTAAGGGCGAAGGTGTCCCTCGTTCGCTCTCTTTCGTCTGTTCTTCGCCATCTCTTCTCTTTCACGTCTGCTGCAACTCGTTTCTTCACCCCTCCTACAAGCTTTCGCTCGTAGTCTCTCTTTTCAGTCATCATTACTCCTTGTCTGCATTTCTGTTCAGTCATTTTGCACCAATCCCTCAACTGCTCTCTCGATTCTCTTCTTACTAAACCAATCAACCCTCCACACGTCTCCGTCTCGACATGCCAATGACTTCCTACTCCGACGACGAATCCGACAGCTCGAGCGTTTTCGACCTCGATTCCCTTTTAGACGGTATCGACGATGACACCGATGACGAGTTGTGGCTATTTGACGACGAAGTAAAACACCCTCCGGAACACTATCTCGCCGAAGCAGAAGAACTCGATGTGCAGCGGCTTCGGCAACGACGATACAGCCCCAATACCCAAGTCCAGCTTGATCGAGTGAAGTTGCAGTGGGATCAGTAAGTCAACATTCAGATGACTATTGTTGCTTACGCTAACTTTCCACTCCTTTGAAGGTACTGCTCCTACATTAAGAAAGACCCAGTACAATGCTTTCGCGATGTCACGATAAGATTCCTCAAAGGCTTCTTGAGCTGGGTTTGCGACCAACGACGAGGGAAAGGCGGGCGGAGGCGGCCAGGCATCAAACATACGACGTCGTTGGAGACATTCTGGAAGTGGTACAACCTTGTGTACAAGCTCGAGGTTGGCGAGAAGATTGACGAAATGATCACACGACAAGGGCAAGATGTGAGTTTTTCTAGTTACTACGTTAGGGCTTCTGTTTGTCTTCAGTCTAATATAATTATAGCTGATCAAGTTTGTGGCCGATCAAAAGGGTCTTGATAACTCAAAGCGGGAGAGTGCAACTATGTATGCTGAAGATCTAGCTGAATTCTCCCGCGTGCTTCTTACGACAACGCAAATGACTTTCGCTATCGGTTGGCTTCGAATTCAGCAGATCCTCTTCTCTCAACTCGCAGGCATCACTGGCAATCGACCGGAGGCTTTATTACAGCTCCGTCTCCGGCACCTCGAACTGACACTGATTCGAGACCCCAGTGGAGGTCGTCCCCGACTGTTTATCGAACTTTCGCCCGAGTTCACCAAGGGTTTTCTCGGCTTAAAGGACGTGTGAGTGCCCTCTCGTCAGCCATCTTGAGTTGTAACATGCATCGTACTGACTAGAACCCAAAGCAATAAATTTAAAATCCCCGAAATCATCTACGACCCAACGCTGGTACTAAGTCCGCATGTCTTCCTGCTTGGCATGCTGTTCAAGGTTCAGGCCTTCAAGTCTCCTAGCGTCTATTCACCCGAGAAGTTGTACAGTCTGAACGTTCTGCAGGGGATGAATGAGCAGGAGCTACCGTTAAAGGATGAGATGCTCGACAATTTTGTCTTTTGTCAAGCGGTTCGTGAGGCGGAAGGCGTTCGCATCGCTCACAATCTACAGCTGTCGTCGGCATCGGTCCGGTACCGCATGAAGATAGGCGGCCAGATCACCGGGTTTAAACAAGTCACGAAGCCGTATGTGCTACGTGACGGAGCCGCTAAGGCGCTAAATGAAAGTCGTAAGTGTTTTTCTGAGATCCTGCTGTCCTCAACTAATATGGTCTATTTGGCACAGCCGATGTTAGTGACTCCGTTCAAAACTTAATCTTGCAGCATGCGAGTATCGACACCTTCCTTAAACACTACCTTGATCGGAATATCAATGTGGACGTCCAAAATATATATCGCGGACTCGAGCCGCAAAAGGCTTTGATGAGGTTCGCATGTTCAATGAGCCGGTCGATCGACCCCCGGCGCCCCTGGAAGCTGACTTCTGCGCAATCAGCATCGGTCATTAACCTTCCATGTATCGTGAAATTGTCTCAGATCGCAGCCCACCTGTCAGGGTCTCCAGAAGGCAGCCGGAGGGAAGAGCGCTATCGGAAGGTTAAGAAACGCCTCACGAGCGAGAGAGCGAGACAGCGGCGGTTGCTACTACTTGACATCGTCGATCGATACAAGAAAGAGCAGCCTGTCATTGACAGCGAGCGGCAGCTATCTGGCAGGGTGGTCGACGAGGACGTCCGAGGTGCACTAGAGCGATCGGATCATATGACGCCTGAACAACTGCTTCTAATCGACGCGGTTTTGACATTGCCCGAGACGTCGCTCGAAAAAGAATGTCAACGCAGGATTACGGCCATCAATGCTGTGACGGCGTACTGCGGTGTTGAGGAGGGGGTGACCTTCCGTCGCAGTCGCGCTGGTCGGCCACTTCCACCCGTCTCCGCAGTCAAAGACGAAAAGCCACTACGATCCGAGGCAGATATCATGCTCAGACGTGCGATATCGTCGGTCGCGACGGACAAGAGGCCTACTATATGCTTCGCATGTCTTGGGAACCCGAACCTGACGATTCGGGAGAGGGTTGTCTCGTTCTCAAGTCCTGGCTGCCTGACAAGGCACTTTATGAGAAAGCATGTCAGAAGACTTGGAGTTAACGAGCCTACGGAGTGTCGAATATGTGACGTCCGGCTCGAGCATCGGATGCATTTTCAAAGCCACGCAGAGAAATTTCACGGGACTGTGTCGCAGTCCTGCAACTAGATGAAATTACTCAGGAGTGTTACGGCTTCCCTTGATTAGGTAGACAGAAGGATTGATTATATAGGGAGGAGGCAGGAGTATCTGGCGTCATTGTTCATATTTTTTAATCTAAGTTCCCCATCATGATCCATATCACTCAGTCCACGCCTTCAGGAAAGTGACCCACTCTGCACAGGTGGCTAGCTTGAAGAGTATAAGGTTACTACCATATCTAATATTTACAGTTAGGGTTGCATTGACTAGTCTAACCCGACTATAAGCAAGCAAATCTCTGTCGTTACGTCAAATAGACAGCTTGGTGAAGCTGCTCGCTCGCACTCCTCGTAATCATCTTGTTATAGAGTGGCCTTTAAAAATGCCTTGAGGTGACTTCGCATTGCCTTCACGCCCCGTTAGTCGAAGGCTTCAGATTGTGGATGTAGCATAATAGCAACTCACAGCCGTCACTCTGGATTCTTGGGCACCGAAACCCGTTGAGATGGCTCAGGCGTCACATGATTACGGCTAGTGGTTATATATCCTGTCGCCCGTCGCAATTCCCGTCGCAATTCACGTCGCAATTCATGTCGCAATTCCGCATAGCTTAGATATTAAAAGAGCTCTTCTACAAGAGTTTAGAGTCTAGAAGAGCTCTTCTACGAGAGTTTAGACAAATGGGCGCGACAAGCCACCAAAAAGGGATGTGAGGTGATCGACGAACAGGGAAAACGCGGTCGAAAGCGTAACGCGCTAGAGGCAGGTGAGCAAGAGCTAGAGCCAGAAGTGGCGCATACTGCCAAGGGACAACGAGGTAGGAAGCGTAAGAGTGCCGTACTAGAAGCAGATGTGCCAGAGCCAGAGCCAGAACTGGCGCGGATGACGGCACCAGTGGCACGGATGTACTCAGCGCAGATTATGGACGATTAGATTGCTGCAACATGAAGCGAAAATCATTGCTGAGTTCTTCTGATCAAATGGTCTCTTGAGGCTGGCCTCGCGAATACAGTAGTTACTGTGCATTAGAGTTAGTTTTGTCATCTTTTCTGCGCAATGGAATAGCAATGAATCATCTCCTACCAAACAGTACCACCCGAAACCAGCTTTCAAAGCGCAGTGCAAAGGTATATGCTGATGTACATCCATAGCCATGATGCTTCGCGTTCTGCAATATAGAGGATAAACCACCGTCTCCAAGGAAGCGACAAGCCAGTTTAATCATAGTCTGAATCGTTCTTCCAATAATGGTCATTTCTCCTCCTGTTATATTCCTTCCCCAACCGCTCGTCCTCTTGTTCTCGCTCTCTCTGCATATAGAGAGGAGCTGTTCATTATTATACGCATCGCACTACTCTTTACTATCAAATTCGACCCGTTCGTTATCACTGATCCAAACTTCCGGTGAAAGTTTTGTAACCTCGACAGTCCACGTACGATCGCGCATCTTCTTCGTCAAATCGCTTATATCCTCGCTGCCGTATACCTGGAAATTGACGATGATCTCTTTCAGTGACGAGATAGTCTTCAATTGCGTGTTGAGCAAATCTAGAGCTTTTGTTCCGAAGAGTGAATCGCTGAACGCATAGCTCATATGATCTAGTTGAACCAATAGTTCGAGAGTAGCGATGTGTGTACAGGTATTTCGAATGAGTGCTAGATTTTCGATGTGTGCTTCGTGAAGCGTAGCACTCTCATGGCAGTAATCGCCAAGGGTAGGGAAGGGAATGCAGATTTGGCGAACAAAGCTTGCGTAAGATCCGATTTGGCGAAGGAATGGGGCGATGTGAGCACTATTTATAGGAGACGGTGCCCAAGTACAAACGTTAGGAAATTGAAAGCAATTGTTTGAGTAAAGAAGGGGACTAGCTTCCCCATGCGCCTGCTTATTGACGCGAAGGAGCGCCGGATACAAATTGTATCTTCTGGATCTAATCAAGGGCAGTGACGGAGGGAAATAGTCGGCTACAAATATAATGGACTCCGAAAGAACGAGAAGTTCTGAGTAGATCATAAGCCGGATCTCCGGGGTGACGCTGAAAAAATTCACTGTCATCGTGGTGGGGTGATCAAAGACGTAGATGATGACGAGAACTTGAAGCGGAGAACTGTTTGAGCTGTCAAGGTCACACAAAAGCTTATGTCATCGGTCGGCTGCATCGCCCAGTGCGCATTGCCAGCTGAGCATCAAAGGAAGTGGGATCTGCCTATCTGGCGGTGTCCTATCAGCAGATGAAGGGACAGTAGGCGTCAAAGCTGAGAATCTCTTCACATCATTCATTGTTAGGCCAGTGATGTGTGTTGTTGTGTTGCATTATTGATGCGAGAGCCCGCAGAGCTTCGGATTGTTGCAGACGTGAGGGTCAATTTACACGAACCGGTAGCCTTGTTCTACCGATTTATCACGTGGGTAAAAACACAGCCACGCCTTGCCACATGATGACATAAGCAAGATCACATCTGAGACGTGGGGGCCACTTTGCGCTAACCGAAAACCGCTTTGACTAGAGGTATTAATTTTCTATGGCAACTATACATGAATTTGCTCGCACTCCGCTACCTGGCTGATGACGATCTCCCGCTTGGTTGTGAGGGTTTAAGAGCTCGGGTACAATCCCTTCATGTGTTTTGGGAATATTAAGAGTATAGTGGTGGAGCTATAGTAGGGGAAGTCTGTTTCGCAACAAGTGCAGGCCCTCTGCAAATCAGGCGCGACAGTGGCAACGCAAACATAATTTTCTAAAAGGAGCGGTCTGGGGTGCTCAGGAGTAGCTATAGAATACGATTTATGCAGTAATGTAAGAGATATTGATAAGTGTGTAGAATTTGAGATGCCCAAAGTCAAAGTACCTATCATTTTTTTCGTCACGGTGGTTTTTTCGCCACTCAGGGACAGACGTTATGTGATTATTACTTGCATATCCGTCTTTGAAGACCCATGAACCGCCTCTGATTTTAATCTCTCGAGTCGGCCAACTTGAGTAGATAAGCTGCCTAGATAGGAATAAGACGGTCACATCCCCGTCGCCCATTTAAAGATCTGTTGACTGTTCTGTGTCTCTGTACTTATCAGGCCTTTCCTGGGCTCTCTCTACTTCTAATAACCTATATTCACTCGTCTACGTTACGTATATTTACGTACTATGAATGAACTGTCCGGAATTGCTCTATGAGTCCAGTCTTGAGGATCATCTTGGCTGCTTGTACTGCTATTGGCGGCTACAGAGAATCCGCCTGAAGCCAACAACGCATGGACGTTTGCCTGCCCACATCCGGTGGCGTTCGTCGGTCCAGTTTCTGAATTCTAGGAGGACATGTCGCATGTCTGGCGCCCGTGTCCACATTGGCGTTGATCGGCATTTGCCTTGTTGGTTCATAGGCTATCATAGTTTGTCCCAGCCGCCCTAGTGGATCGAATTCGTCGAATGGGCCTGCCCAGTCCACCTCATATCTAAGCCTGGTAGAGTAAATCCGTTTCAGCTAACCAACCAACGCCCTGCCCTACGACCCACCCGCTTTAAGGAACTCCCCACTGCTAAAAACAACCATCCACTCGTAGATCGACATTTCCATCGTATTGCCCATTCCCATCCACAAATTCCCATGAAAACAAACCTTTTCCCATCTCTCCCCCAAACCCTGGCCAACATCTACCGGGGCCTCCCAAGAAAGCCAGTAACCGACCAACCTCCTCTTCCCGATTGATGGATCTCCGCAATGATCAGCACCTGATCATTCCGTAACCATCTCCTCCTGCATCGTAGACAAGGATGTTGCTGTTGCTAGTGTCATCAACATAGTTCTGGTTGCCTCGGCTCGAATCAGCAATGCTATCCTTGATCTCAGCGTCGTAGATGTAGTCGCTGCCTCCTCTCCGCCAGCATACTGAGAGCCCGCGAAGTCATCTGCAGCTTCTCCATCGCTGCCAATGATGGCACACATGCGATACTTCACCAAGACATAGGGAGTACCGTTCTGACGTTTGAGTCGCTGAATCCTGATGTCGATTGTACTGCGCCGCTGGTGGATGGGGATAGCTACTGTATCAAGGGCACCGTGTCGTCGGGTACAAGCACATCTGCGCCGGCGGCGACGGCGACAACGACCTCTGCTTAGAATACCACTTGCTTTGAAAGACGACATCAGCGATAAATACCATGTTGAGCGAAGATGCTACAGGATAAAATGGGCACCTACTTGTATATAAACACACTCTGTAGCCTTACGAGAATAACCAGACTTTCCCACAATGTCCCCGTACCCTGACTTACGGCGGAGTGTAAATCGCTGCAATCATGAGATTTGCGCGCCTAAACATACAGAAAGACTATGGACCTCATTATGATCAAGGCAGGCGAGGCGGTTGACGTTGATGTGTAAGTCGCATAATGGTCATTTGGGATCACACATCCAAGCGCTTCAAACTTCAACTGTTCTAGAACTATAAGGATCCTGGGTAACAACAGTAGTACCATTCAGGCGAAAGGTGTACCCTTTCTGGTATTGGTGCCACAAGCGGTCGTCTTATAGAGCAAATTGGATGCAATTAATAGCTCGAGGTTCATTGCAGCTTTTCATTAAGCTAATATAACTAAGGAGAACATGCTATAATAGTCTATACAACGGCAGTTATTCAAGGACAACTTCGCGTTATTCACCAATATTAGCTTTCCTTGGTGTTGGACTGACTATTTCGACTGGAAATTTGCGGAACAAATCGCCGAGCTGATCGAATGGGGCAGCTAACATCCAAGCAACAGTCTCTAGAACTGATGCATTTAGAGCAACTGGATGACTGCGTGATGAGGCTAAGGATTTTATACGACAGAAAGACCTTTCCATACTATTGCTCTGTTCACTGCTGAGGTCCCTATCGAGAGCTGGCAGGTCTGCCATCTCTTCCTCGTTGATGCACGCCACTAGGGCGTCCATAAGGGCGTTCAATGCTGGCATGAACTCTGCTGTGCCCGCTTCTAAGCTTTGAAAATCCTTGAGCTTCTCCCTAACCTGTGGGTATTATAGTTCAGCCTGGATATACACCTGCGGTGGAAGAGCTTGAGTAACTTACACATTGATGTTCAAATTGCTCTTTATCGACTATGATTCGTCCCCTCTCACCCAAAGTTTTCTCAAAAGCGGGATACAGGACGAATTCTTCGGCGACCAAATGTCGAGCAAGTGCCCATGTGAACTGATTTTGCCAGCGAGTTGAGGTGTCGCTATCGGGAGCATTGAGGATATTCTTATAGTAATCCGCGAGTTCGCGATGATCTCTGCTGATTGCATTCGTTATTGTTGACATTATATAGGAGGTGGGACAAGAATTCTTAAGCTTGTTACTAGGACAAGCTCCACTTGTGTCAGAAAAACTGCAAAAACAGCATTTTTGAAATTATACACAGTTTATATCGTGTGGCTTTAGCTTGCTGTTCAGAACAAACAGAATGGATGTGCCTCGTGATACAGGTAGCCTTGTAATAGTGTAGCCAATTGGCATTTCTTGGCTGCTCAATCACGTCTATCAACTTGTTTTCAACGTTTTTAATTTCTTGTAAGATACTATCATTGGTGGTCGCTTGTATAGGGCATCTCCTTGTCATGATCGTAGGTCGTATAAGGTGTGAATCGTCAATGGATGGAAAGGTCATTCCTCATGTTGAGTCCAGAGTCAGAGCTGGCCATCGACCTGCGGAGATGAGCCATCACATAGAGTCGTAAGTTGTGATAGGTTGGGCCCGAGACCAAGGAACCCTTTAGATGACGTACTGATAGACAACATGATCCTTTTGGACCCAAGGAAATGAGCGGAAGGAAGATGGAGAGTGAAACCAGAAGAAGGTAAGAAACTTGATGGAACGCTCTGACCAATAAAATGATGCGATATGTCCGCAGCAGCCCCCGCTAACGTAGCACATTGTGCGCGCGTCAGACCTGGACTTGATCTGCGATGAGCGAGATGGGACATAAGTGCCTCGCGGCAAATGACGTATGCTGATGATGCACCAATACTCTTGAAACCCCCTGATCCATTGATGGGCATCGCAATACTGCTGGTCACCCCGGCTGGTGAGGCCACCTTGGCACAGGAAGTAAGCATTAGAATTCAATGAGATAGGAAACCACCAATAAAAATCGTGAAATACCGGTCGGACATGGTAAATAAAGCTTATTAAAGATGCGTTAGATCTCGAATAGAAATTTGTGTTAGATCCGCTGTATGGATAGTTCAACGTTTTATAAATGCCTGCATGAGATCTAGTATGATCAATATATCACGGATTTATCCCCAAAGCTTATCGGCGGTGTGCCATTCTCGATTATTCTCAACATCCCAACAATTTCTCCGTCTTGCGCTGGAGTGACTTTGGGGGTACGAGTGTTGCTGTGATGTTGTTTTAGCATGTGAACTTGAGGTGCTTCTGCTGAGCTTCTCAGCTCTGAGTTTGATAAGTATGGGTATCCGATACCTTATTCCGATGTCCTCTCCCCTCGATTTCCTATACTTCCCGCTCTGCTTCAATCTTAGCAGCTCTGCAGAACCAAGCACATTGATCAACTATCACGATGATCGGAACGTCCACTGCAGAGTACATCCTTATACGCTGCTGCACCCTCTTCCTCCACAATATCGCACCCGTTAGTCTTCTCTACTGCGTTCTATTACTCCACCCTCTGCCAACGGCCCTTTATATCAACCGTCTTCCACTCCCGATCGAAACCTGGCTTGTTGCCGAAGCTGCCTTCTTCACCGTCTTCTTCTTGCCATACAGATGGTATCTCCAGCGCTCTGCCATCCATCCTAAATTACCACCACAGGAGGAGAGAGCAAAGCTTTTTGAGCGCTGCAATGCCACTGTGAAGGACCCAGAGAAGTATTTGAGCAAATGGTTCCTTGGAGCAAAAGTGGAGGATATTAAACGTGAAAACGTCAAAGAATTCTTTAGGTGGGCGTTCTTGAATACTGGACAGACGAATAATGAGGATGAGGACGAGATTGAGGGCTATGTGAAGACTATGGAAAAGCTGCTAGGGAGGAATATACCGTTGGGAAAGGGTAGTGCGAGGAGCATAAGGTTAACACTAGACAAAGTTGACTGCTTGCATCGAAGTCTTTTGTGGTACCTTGTACGTCACTCTCGTTACTTTGGAAGAAACTCGAAATGCTGACTTCGCTTTCTTACAGTGCGTTTGTGTAGTCGATACTATAACGTATTGTACGATGTTGCACAACGGCTTCTACTTTCACCACACTTCTATCGGACGATTCTTCATGCTCTTTCCCCTGCGCCCTCTTACGCTACTCTCCACTTACTGTTCGCCGGCCAAACATCTCACGTATTGGTATCGGCCACATTCGTCCAAGACTCGGTTGCCTGTTCTATTCATCCACGGGATTGGTATTGGGCTCTACCCGTATACCAATTTCCTTCGCGACTTAAACAACACGAGAGAGTCTAGTGGAGGTGATGCAGGAGTCGGAATAATTGCACTCGAAATTATGCCCATAAGTTCTCGTATAACCCACCCGGCTCTCGAGGAGGATGTCATGGTCCATGAAATTCAGGCAATCGTTAAGCACCACGGTTGGAGCAGATTCATCCTCATCTCTCACTCTTACGGATCTATAATCTCCACGCATCTGCTCAAATCTCCCCTTACCGCCCCACTCATCAGCCACATTGTACTTATCGATCCTGTTTCTTTCCTTCTCCACCTCCCTGACGTCGCATACAACTTTACGGCACGTCAGCCAGTACAAGCAAACGAATATCTGTTGTGGTATTTTGGGAGTAAGGATATGGGAGTGGCTCATTCTTTAGCGCGAGGGTTCTTCTGGAGTCGGAATATAGTTTGGAAGGAAGACTTGGGGTTGGAGGGGGAGAATGAGGAAGAAGGTAGGGATGTTACAGTTGTGCTGAGTGGGAGAGATCTGATTGTGGACACTGAGGCTGTGAGACGATACCTGATTGCTTCTGTGCCAGAAGGAGGGATACCAAATGGCAATGCGATCCGTATGACGAACAGGAATGGAAAGGCGAGGGTCACCAAAATTCATAACAAAGGCACAGGGGCATGGACAGGTGGACGCTGGACAGGATCTGGGCTGGAGCTACTCTGGTTTGAGTATCTGGATCACGGGCAGGTCTTTGATTGCGAGAAGACCAGGAGGCATGTTGTCAAAGCAGTCAGATCGTACTCGGCCAAAGGGTAGAACTGTCCTAGCTTTAGCTGGAAGTGTGTTCCAACATTATACACTGGCGTGTATTAACAAAAGGGTGTGCATCGGTGTTCTGGCACACATACAGGACTTCTGGGATAGAGAGCGGGGCAGACATGTATAGTGGGGACTTTGGTATCGATAAGCTTTGCCCAATATGATTGACGATGGCTCCTTAATTGCTTTATGACGACATAGGAATGCCTCTGACCATCCCACTTTTCGCCACATCTAAGGCACTAAGACCCCACAGGCCCCGCACCACAAGGTCCTCGAGGCTCGGGCAATGTACATTCCGGATAGCCTCACCCTTGTGCCAGCTCCTAGTTGACCATTACGATCGAGATCAAACCCTTGAACTGGACGCTTCCTCAGTCTAAGGTGCTTAAAAGAGTCAATTATCTGTAATCACCACGGTACAGGTGCCTCAAATCGATACACCTACCATACTGCCATCGTGAGATGAAACCCTGACCGGTTCACGGGCCGGAGATGGTGTGCACCTTAAACCTTATGTCTAGATTTGCCAAATCCTTCCTCTCCAGCTCTTTTTTCTCCTGCCACCTATACCGAAATATTAACGCTAGCTTTATCACCTCTCAATAGCCAACAGTTTGGCAGAGAAATAGCCTCGCACTCCATTCAGCCAACCCTGCTGTGACGAGGAGAGCTTTGCTACAATGTCTCTCAATCGTGCGCTTATCTTCGACGCCCTCAGCAATGCTACCCCACTATTCCACAAGATTACTGAAGGGGATAACACCCTCGACAGAGCTTTCCGATCTAGCATGGCCTAAATGGAGGGCGAAATCGAAGAGAAGGCCGCGAGCGGTTCAAACGAATCAAGATGACAAGTACGGAGACATTTGAATTTTCTCAGTTAGTCAACGGCGAGATGACAGATACGAAGGCGTTGGACTTTTCTCACTTCATCGACAACGACATGCGACCTTCCTGTCCTAATCGATCTCTCTCTCGCTTTTTCAACACCTCTCTTCTAAACTTTACTTCCTCCTCCAAGTCCTTTGGCTCAACAGCTCTGTGTCTCTACTTATCGGATACCCCATTTATTTCGGAGGCCCTTCGCATATATTAACTCCTCATATATACACTGATGAGGAGACAGAAACTGAGTGCTTTCAAACCACATTGAGAGATCACCAGCAGGACCAACAGAGCGACTCATCAGTGGGGCCGAGACAGCTAGACCTCGAACCTAGAGATATCGAATATCTCTTGTCGCATTTTGCAGCAATGCAGCAAACAATTTTGCAAACACCTGCCAAAGCTCAGTCATCCTCGCTAATCTCCTCTGCCAACCTCTCTGTAGGAGAATTGCTTGAGGTTGCACCGCTACTTGATGGACCATGCCAAAAGCTTCTAACCTCAAAAAGTAAGCGCAGAAATCCCTATAATACTATGAGAAGTAAGAGACCTGCTAAGGAGGGAAAATGACCGAGAAAGGTCAGGGCCCATACCAAGGAAGAAGTCGCCGCCACGTGCAAGCGATTCCTGCTAAGAAATCGCCAAGCAGCATATAAATGTCGAGAGAAGAAGAAAATAATAACCGCAGACTTGCTAGAGAAAAAAGAGTTCTTTACCATCGATAATACTAAGCAGCCCTATGAGATCGAACAGACGATGCCAGAGCTTAACGACTTAAGAACGATGGCTGTTGAGCACTACAGAGTTTGCCTCAACCCTGGCCCGGAACTCGTCGACTGGTATGAAAAGAAGTGGTTCGCTTGCAACATGGCATAGCCGCTTTAAAAAAATCGGCCTATGCCGATAATAGCAAGAACTTTACTGATAGTAGAAGCAGGCGTTGAAACCCCTCTTTCCTCGCAGCTCTTTCTCTGGTCAGAAGGCCTGCATATAACGTTAGAGCCATTTCATGATCCGATTCAGCTTGTTTTTTCTCATGTTAAATACGCAAGCTAAAGAAAGTGGAGGTGCTAACGGTGTAATTTGAGGCTGTGGTTGGGGTAACACGCGTTGTTTTCCGCCGTCTTCCTCGCCCTCAACCTCGGGTGCCTCTATAGCGACAGAGAGGTCTTCAGACTGCTCCAAGTCTTCGTCACCTGGAAATAAAACCACCCCAGTACCTTTATATGCGTTAAGTCAGCAACATGCCCCTCTTCCACAGAGTGTTTCTCGTACTGATCGCTAAAATTGGTTTGGAGTCCCTATCACACCTATCTTCCTCTTTTTTTAAAGTTGTAAGCTCCTCATCGAACCTCCGCGTTTTGTCATCTCTATCCGTGAGGCGGATAAGAAGGGAGCTGAGAAGATTCGTGTGTCCAGTGATGCGTAGCAGGTTTTGATCAGCCTGGACACACTCTGTAGTGAGCTTGATCTGAGCAAGTTGGTAAATATTGATAGTTCTCATGCTGCGTATTTCAAGCATTGTTTGCAAAATAAATCTTGAATCATTAACAACGAGAGATATGACGTCTCCTGCAATTGCAGACAACGAGATAAGTCAAGCTCGGCCTGTTGTGAGTTGTTATGTTACTAGCAAGGGCTTACAAGCCAGGACTTTTAACAGCAGCCGAAATTAGACTAGTAACCTGCATGACCCTTGAACCCTCGATATCCGGTTTTATGTTTATATGTTTGGCGGAGCTCAACACGTTTTTCTTCAGATTTGCGTCCCCTCCTGGTACTGGGCTGATAGACCGCCGTTACTATATAGCCTATGAATTATACATACATACACATACATACATACCACTGTTACACTCCTGGGAGAACCCTTATGTCGACTTTACTTTATGCCATCGTTGCTCGACGCCAACACCTTTTCCAAGTAATGCTGGTTTGATTGGTTATCAATGACGTCAGATGTGAGGAAAGCGTTGTGGGTCGAATCTAGGTGGTGTTTTGGCTAACGTAGCAATAAAGTTTAGTAGGGGGGACTGCAAAGCTGCCACCAACCGACAGGATCGGTACCCGATGGAACGACGCCAAACCGATGAATGGGTAGACTAGAGTAGAAAGCTGACCCAAATGACTCGATCCTCGAGTGTTCCAACCCTTCCAAACGGTTTATTTGACAGACAAAGGGTCCCTTAGCGTGGGTCAGTTTACGCGGTGATGCCTCGAGGCAAGACAGGAGGGGCACCAGAGCTACCATTCGAGAGCGCCAGAGAGAGGGATCTTTACCAGTAGGCCATTATCATCTCATTGCAGCCAACCTGATTTAACGCCCTAATCAGATATTATCAACCTTCGTCTTCGCCGGGCTTCAAACCGGACCATATACCCCAATCCTCGTACGATACGACATTATCTGCCTTCGCCCAACTGGCGACTCTACGTTTGAACACAAGGCGTGCGTTGATATCCCTCATTGATCGAACGAATCAGTATATTCTCGCCGAAGCTACGCAGACATTATCCCTCCAATCTGATTTAGTGCACAACGATCAGGATGAGCTATGGTTTGGATGTACAACATTGGCCCGGTCGCAAGGGCTTTGCGAGGAGGCTCTTGGGGTGGTACCTTCGCCCAGACCACAGAGGTTGTTATCCTTGATCATCAATGATCTCACTCAAGATGCCAGGTTGAAGGATCGGCCTTTCGTTACAAGCCACCCATCCTTGCGATTCTATGCTGCGATGCCGATTACTACCAAAGCAGGCTTCAAAATCGGATGCCTGTGTGTTATGGATGATAAGCCAAGAGACGGACTGAGCAATATCGAAATAGGGTTCTTAGGCGATATGGTAGTTACTATCATGGCCCATCTGGAAATGGGCAGAGTCAAGGAAGAGCACAGGCGGAGCGAGAAGATGGTCAAAGGCCTTGGACTTTTCGTAGAAGGAGGGAGCACGCTACGTGAATGGTGGCTCGAGGTTAGAAACGACAAGGCATGGCGACAACAACGTTCGAAAGGCCGAGCAAAGAATAACAGGCCTCAACCAGATTTAGATCTGAAGTCAACGTCCAAGGAGCATATCTCTGCCACCAAGGCCGCGACGCCCGAAGTCGCAGAGCGGTTCGAGCCGCTTGTTAATCCTTTAGCGCCTCCTCGACCAAAAGCAACAGAAGACACTCAGGCCAAGGTTCTAGCTGAGCCCGCGGTTGAATTACAGCCGCCTATAGTAACTCCGAGAGATTGTGATGGACTTTCCGCCGCGTTAGGAGACCAGAGAACGCTCTCGCTTCCGACTCCATTGTCCTCGGCGGCATCTTTCCCGGAGCGGGACGTGTCTCCTATATCAAGCACAAGAGATGGCAAGCGCTCGGCTAATTCAAATCAGAATTTAAGAACTTCTACAGTAGACTTGCAGGAAACCATGCTATCCGAGAACCTCAAAGACATGTTTTCGCGTGCTAGCAATATCATCCGGGAATGTATTGAGGTTGATGGGACAATCTTTCTGGATGCCAGTATCGGTACGTTCGGAGGAGACACAGGCGAGTCTCGCACCCAATTTGGTCAGTCAGTAACAGGGGGGATAAGTCAAGAGTCTGTTATATCAATCAGCGAAGAAGAGAACTGGGAGGCTAGAGCCAGAGTCAGCTCTGCCGGTAGCTACGCAAGTCAACTGCCAAAGAAGCCATTGACTGATAGAGCCGAAGAGAGGGTCAAGATGTGCGGTATACTAGGGTTTTCAACAACAGAGAAATGTAGCCTGGAAGGGGATGAGGCTTCAGAGAACTATGTTCCCGTTGAGGAGGCGTTTCTCCAGAGACTTCTTCACAGGTACCCTCGCGGGCAGGTATTCAACCTCGGTGAGGCCGGCCCAGTCATCCCCAGCAAGAGCGATACCGGTCGTACTGTCGGAGGTGTGGCAGAGGCCGCACCTGAATTTTCTGAGAAGACGTTACGAAGAAAGAGACGAGCAAGTGCTAAGCAGACAGAAGCAAACGCCCTGCGTCAGATGCTACCTGGCGCTCGTAGCATTGTCTTATTCCCGCTCTGGGATTCCCACCGAGAAAGATGGTTTGCGGGCAGTTTTGCGTGGACAACCCGATCGACGCGAGTACTCACACGTGCTGAAGACTTAAGCTATCTTGCGGCCTTCGGAAACAGCATTATGGCGGAAGTTGCTCGGCTGGATACGATAGCTGCGGATCGAGCCAAGTCGGACTTTATCTCGTCTATCAGTCATGAACTCCGATCCCCTCTTCACGGTATCCTTGCCTCAGTGGAGTTTCTACAGGATACAGCGGTAGACCTGTTCCAGAACAGCATGATTGATACCATTGAACGGTGTGGGAGGACTCTTCTGGACACAATCCAGCACGTACTTGACTTTGCGAAGATCAACAATCTCACTAGGTCAAGTAGGAATATGAAACGGGATGAAGGATCGTCTGACCAAATGTCTCGCGCGAGCAGGATGGGCGCAGGCGTCGACATTGACGTTAGCGTAATTGCCGAGGATGTCATCGATGCCGTGTACGCAGGCCATGAATTTCAAGGTAATTCGTCACTCGGAGTAGCCGATGAAGCAAGCGGTTTCCCTTCCGAAGGTCTCCGGAGAAGCGGAGTCAACAACAACAGTAACGCAATTCCCAGTCAGCCTCCGGATCAACCTACATTGAAGAAAGAGCGGCTTACTATTATCATGGACATTGGCTGGAGATCGAACTGGGTTTTCAATACGCAATCTGGAGCTTTGAGAAGAGTCTTGATGAATCTCTTTGGTAACGCTCTGAAATATACCGATACGGGGTGGGTCAAAATCAGTCTTCAATCCCAAGACGTCATATCCATAGACACCCAATCGCAACAATCCATCATCACGATCACTATCAGTGATTCTGGTAGAGGAATATCCCAAGAGTTTCTGAATAGTCAATTATTCACGCCATTCTCACAGGAGAACTCTCTGAATCCTGGAACAGGGCTAGGCCTGAGCATAGTGCTGCAAATTGTGCAGTCCCTCGGAGGCACAGTCGACGTTCAGAGTGAGCTGGGCGTAGGGACAGAAGTGAAGATATGCCTAACCATAGACCAAGCCCCAATTAACCCTCACTCTCTCGCTCTAGGCGCCAAGCATGAAAATTCCGTTATGAATGTGAGGAAGAAGACAAGTGAGCTGACTTTAGGCCTTGTGGGGTTCCATGCCTCTTTAAGTACCTCTGGAACACCTGCTAGTAGCCTCAAATTCGAGCCACAGCTCGCGTTATCGATCCGGGCGTCAATTGAAGCCATGGCCACTCTTTGGTTTGGCATGAAAGTCACAGCATCAGAAGCATGGGATGTTTCACCACCAGATATCTATATTGCAAATGAGTCAGAATCCTCCCTCGAGTCCTTAAGGTGGTTGCTTTACTAACCTAAAGAGAAGAAAACCTGGTCTCTACAGTCATTTTGGTGGAGCTCCTGTCATTATACTTTGCTCTAATGCATCTGTGTACCGTGCTTACGCTCGGGGAACGAGGCAAGGCACTCAAAGCAGTGACAATGGGCTTGTTCACTTTGTCTCTAAACCGTAAGCGGCTCTTGCCATCCTTACAGGTCTCTACTGCGGCTTTGAAACTACAGCCTGATAGAAGTCGGCAATGCTAATTTATCCTGGGTAGATGCGGCCCTCACAAGCTCGCTAAAGCCTTCGCGTTTTGCTTGAGTAACGATTCACATCCACCGGCAAACCGCGAACCTCAGTTGTCACCTCTGAGAACTCCGGATAAGGGTCGAGCTTCTCAACAGAGTTTGCTCAAGGTCTCCCCAGATTCATCATTATATCTAAGGGAGGCACATTCACAGAGCGAATACCTCCCGGTCGATGCTGGATTCTCTCCGGGGAAACCCTCCGAAGTAGCTAAATCTTCGGCTCTCGCTACAAGCGCCAGCAAATGTACAAAGCGGAAGCCTGTGTTGCTCTTAGTTGAGGATAACCCTATCAATCTGAAGGTATGTCTAGAGCATGAAAAGCATTGGAATTTTCTTTTTCAATCATTGCTAGCATCAGGACTGATGATGGCACAGCTCCTCGAAACCTTTGCAAAGAAGAATAACTACAAGTATGACTCAGTGGTGAATGGTTTGTTTGCGTTGCAAGCATTTCAGAACACGCCGAACCTATATGACATTATATTCATGGGTAAGCAAACTGTTTCCTTAAATTCTGCGGCATCCTAACTAAGAAGTAGACATCTCGATGCCGGTCATGAACGGGATGGACTCCACGCGGGCAATTCGAAAACTGGAGAGCGAGCAAGGGCAGAAGCCAGTTACGATCATCGCCTTGACTGGTCTTGCCTCTGCTAGCGCTCGACAAGAGGCTTTCTCCAGCGGCATAAACCTTTTCCTGACAAAACCAGTCAGTTTCAATGAACTCCGAGAGATTTTAAATGATTGGACCCCTCTTGGATACCAACACTTAAAAGGCTTGCAATATTAGCCGCACGATTCTAATCCGAAATCGTAAACGCCATCGACGTTAATTGGAGCAACCCTTTCTCAAATGAATTCTCTTTTTTTGGAGCCACCCATACACCGGAAGAGGAATAAAGATGATCAGCCCCGCTACTGTATCTAAAAAGTTCTGGAGCCCCCTCGGTTCACCCGCTCACCCTCGCTTCACCGCAAGATCACCTTGAGGTGGCAAGAGCCTTAAATTCCATGTTATGCCTATTGGCACGATTTAGAGTATTCAGCCACTGAATTACAAGCTTGTGTATGGCAGAAATAGGAATAGGGAAGAAAATAGCAAAAGATATAAAAATGAGACAAAAAACATACAACAGTGGGTATTCGCTGGTGGTCACCCACCCAACTACTAATCCACCGATCTCAAGTTTATGTATGGCAGAGCGGACGGGATGCCCAGTTGTCTTGAGTCTATGGTCGTATGTGATAATTACTTGCTTATCGAAAGATATATACCATACAAATCCTGCTCAGCTCTGGCACTCCAGCTCTAGGGGCTAGGATAGCCTGCTTCGCATACAAATATCTGTTACTTGATCGAGAAGTAAACGCGACGTTGCAGCTGTCATGGGAGTGCGTTTGGGTTTCGGATTGAGGCTTTGTTCTGCGGGTTTCGATGGCGTGATGGGATGGGATTGGTATGACTCTGCCTGATGTGACTTTGCTGGATCTCTCGATGGCGTGGTATAAATGGATGTTGCTCCTCACAGTCGAGCTGTGCAAGAGGAAAGGTTCATACTTGAAAAGATAGATTGAACAGCTATTCATAGAAATGACTCACATCCCACCCATTCCCATCACTTTAGACTCCCATCCCCTAATCGTCCTTATATCCACCGGTCGCGACCCTTTTAACACCACGCACTCTCGCAAATGTCTCCTCTCACCAAAGACTCTTCTTCCTTTGTCGCTGAGCTGGAGGTAAAGCAAGACTTCCACATTCTGAACGCGCTTGTTGTGCAGCCAGACTCTTCGACCGAAGATGCCGTGCAGCAAATCCTCAATATCACCTCAGCATCCATCAAAGACCCCACCTCACCCGGCAACCACCTCTACAATACGGCATGTTGCCTTACTGAAGCTACCTAATTCATCAGTAAACGTGTATCCAAAGGTCGGAAGCTCTGTCCAGATGAGATCGCCGTCGTGCCTTAAGGGCTCGCTTGTCGCCGGGTCTGTCACCGTCCTTTTCTGAAGTAGGTAAACAAAGGTCACGAGCCTAGGCTGCTGAACGGGCGGAGTACGTGCGGCAATCTCAAGAAGTATCTACCCGCCTTTCTTCAAAGTGTAGAACCTATGCTGACTGATACACAGATCCTTTGGTTTCTAACATCACAAACGACGAGAGTCGAGGCTGGGAGAATGCAACAGCCTTCTTTGCGCAGCTCACTGCTGCTTCCGCCAATACTGGCTTCTCGCTCTGGGCTCTTACAGCTTTCCAGTATGCTTTTGGACCATGGGAAACTCCAACGTCCCCTACTGACATTGCCGTGCAAGCGGCATGCTTGTGGTACGTGTATGCCGCAGATAGGCTGTGGACCCACGTCGACAACGACCAGCAGCTGGATTATAAACGTGGAAAATGGAATCGTTATAAGCAGTGTCTGATAGATAGTCAGTCAGAGTTCACCGATATAGGGACAAGGAAGGAAATAGGCGATGCACTGGCGCAAATCAAGCGAGTTGAGGCAGAGGATTAATTTGGAGATGCCACGTTCGTCCCTACCCCTAGCTGTACATAGCGGTGGGTACAGTTTATAAATACATCTTGCCATTTTCCCCTGTATTTCTTTCGCCTGTTTCGCACCTGCAGACGAGATGGTCAATGAAGGAATGACATGTTTCCGGTGCACGGAGGGGGGTGCTAAACACAGCAACATGGTGGTATAGCTGTTCAATTTTGCGATGATTAACACGTGATCAAACCCGTAGCGTTCACCATCGCTGGCACATAACCGGGCTTGACCCAAATGTGCTAGGGAAATATTTGTGGTAGCACGCAGTTTGTAGCACTTCTCCCCCCCGACAAAGCGCGCAGCATAGGCTCCTTACTCTAATACCTCCATCCCACCAAGCCCATCCGACGCCACAATCTGCTCATCTTCACATCCCGTATAATGCGGCAGCAGCAGCCCCCTCAGGCCCTCCATCTCGCTCTGCAACCTCTCAACTTCAACCCCCTTCGCCACATTATCCTCCCCGAGCGCCTTGACCCGCTCCACCACCTCCGCCGTCTGCGTCTTCGTCTTCACGCGGCACTTATACGCCGCCTCCCTGTTCCGCTTCAGGAATGTCTTGCGCTTCGCAGCCGCCTGCTCCGCAGTAGTCGTCTTCTTCGACGAGCGCCGCGGCTTTCGCTGCTTCTTGAACTTCGTCTCGCCCCCTTGCGTTCCCGAAAAGTTCTCGCTCGTTGCCGACGAAGCAGAAGCCGCCGCAGCCGCAACAGCAATCTCCTTCCCCTTCCCCGACTGCTTCCGCACCAGCGCGGCCTTCACCCACTTCGGCGGCGACCCGGGCGCTTCCTCGAGAGAGTCGCCGGGTGTGACCTGTCCGTGATTCCTCACCGTGCGGGACTCGACGGGTTCGAAGCCCGAGGTGAGGATGGAGAGGGGCCTGGCCGCCATGGCCGGCTGGGCCCAGGACTCCAGTGCCGTGGAGACGAGGCCGCGATCCCATGGTGCCGGGGAGTACCCCGAGTGCGCGACCTGAGATGTGAGTGCTGTGTAGCGCTGACCGGGCGTCGGGGAGGCGAAGGGCGAGTCGGAGAGGAAGTGGGAGAGGTCGTCGGGTTTGGGGAAGTCAATCGCATTGCTGGTGCTGCTGCTGCTTTGGGGGCCGTCATCGACGCAGCCCGCTTCTGTAGGGTAGCTGAGCTGTGCGCCGGAAAGATAGGAGGCATTGAAGAAGTCGGGGAACTGGTAGTCGTGGTAGGCGTAGGCGCCTGGGTAGGTGAAGGAGGTCAACTCGTGGTCGAGCATATGTAAGGCGTCGTTGGCGGACATTGCGAGTGGGTCCTCCACTATATTATGGTAGTGGGTTTGTATAGTCTTATGATAATTTTGAGATATTTGTAGCCTCTGAATGATTCTCGTCGAAGCCGGCGACGAGCAGAAGATAGATAATATGCACGTTTACTCCTCGTGCCTCCGCTTCAATCGTATTAACAACCCGCAGAAAGTCTCGTCCTGAAAGACTTATTTGTCAGAGCAAGCTCGACAGATAGTATTAATAAACTGCGCACGCGCAATCTCATCCAATTCATCAGATTCGGTTTTATTCTAAGCCGGCTAGGTCAGTAAGGATTTCCCATACGTGAAGCTCTAGGCAGCCCCGACGTGTCCGAGACCAAGCTTCATGGACGGCAATGTAAACATACCACAAAGTATTTCTCACGCGCGTTTTGTTCTCACAGCTTGGGTGACCAAGAGGTAGTACAGCTTCGATGACAGAACAGCTCTATGCCGGAGGGGAGCGCCTATCTTTATGTAGATTTATACTCCGGGGAGGGTTCTCGACTCTCGATCGTTCCCTCAGGGTTGTGGAGAACCGTCCGAGTCACTTATCACCTGGAGCTGTTGCCGTGATTGGTGCAATGGGTGAGCGAGAAAGCTTGGAGGTCGAACTAGGAAGGGCCTGGTGGGGGAGGCCGTAGTGGTAATAGAGGGTTAGAGATCTGGTACATGGAAGTTTCGGTTGAAGCTCTGGTTTGGCTTTGCTGTTTTGGATGAGTACGAAGAAAGTTGATTTGGGTAGGAATGGGACAGAGGTTGGGGGAGTTCACACTACGTGAGGATACCGGTACATATAAATACACGTGTGTGCTTCCTTCCGAGCTCTAAACTATCCATACTTGAGCACCGGAGTACGGAAGAGATGGCAGCGACATCATTTAAAATAAATTTTATTGGATATGGGTTGGACGCCGATGAGCAAATATGACAGAGGCCAACAGTAAGTTAGGAGCAAATGGGATAGAGGCCAGAAAGGGCTGGGGCTGCCGACGATATGAGTATCTACAAACTCGCCGAGATTCAGAATTCAAAAGGCAAAAAAACCAGGCGACGTGTCTGGTGCAAAATCCACCCCATGGTGTCTCGAGCCCCACGAATCCGAGAAGATGGTTGTTTGCTTGGGTGACGGTTGTGACCACGAAGCCATGGCCCTGTTTGATATATTCCTGTTTTATCAGCTTTTATGTAGGGGTTATGGAAGTAGAGACACCTACAAATACATGAGGGGGGTCCAAAAAGAAGAAAGAACCAGCTTCCAGTTCCTCACTAATATAACAATTTTTTATAACTATCATACATACGTAGCCGCATCTCCAAAATCCATTATATCCTCCTATATCGGCTCCAATTTTACAGTAAACTTAGTGCCCCTAGTAAGCAACCAAATCATTAACCCCATCTAACTCACGTTGGAAGTTCCTGTGCTCCGAGATATTGAACGCAAACGTATCAACAAACCTCATCTCCCCCTTCACCTTCTCCAACCCCTCCTTAATACTGTGCGGCTTATCCCCCAGGCCCCCAGAGGTCACAACACCATAGCAATCAACCACATCCCCCTCAGAGCCACTAAACACCATCCCCTCGACACCCACGGCCTTCTGCACAAACGCCACCGCGCTCCCCGTCGCCCCAATAGTCTTGAGGTGCCCGAATGCCTCGCGCACCCAGTGCATAACTCGTCCACTCTTTCCGAGAGCGGTCACATGTGCCCCGCCAGGGATATAGAGAGCATCGAAGGCAACGCTGCGGATTCCTTCCCAGTGGTGGTCCGTCTGGGCTTCCTTCCCGTCGCTGGCCTTGACGACTCCCCTTCTCGGGCCTATGGTAGCTACGAATGCTCCAGCAGCTGTAAGGGCCGCCTTAACGGCTTCATACTCCGCGAAGTCAAATCCATCAGCCACCAAGATTGCGACGTTGCGGCTCACGATCGTGGACTTCAGCCCCTGACCACGGGGCGAGAATTCGAGCTGGCTGAGCCCCTTAGAAGTCTGCCCTTTATTTGGGTGGCCAGCCTTAGATGGAATCGGTGCGCCGACGGTTTCAGCAACCGCCTTGGCGAGTCCAAGGTCGATGTCACAGAGTCGTTCGACCAAACGTTGGTACACGATCGGATCAGTGCAGTGGTCGAGTTCGAAGGCGAGGGCCTTGCGGATGTGCAATTTTTCAACTGGCGAGAGCGAGTTGTAGAACAGCTGAGCCTGATTGAAGTGCTCCTTGAACTTGGCGGAGTGCAGGCGCACTTTCATGGCCGCAATCTTCTCGGGGAAGTCGTGGTAGCCGTCGTCGTTAGCTCCCGAGGCAGGAGGCACGATTGATTTTCGGTTAGGCCAATAATTAATATTGCCGGGAGTGGTTTTGTGGCGGAGGGCTCCGTCACGGTGGTGGTTCATTACGGGACAGACAGGGCGATTGATGGGGAGTTCTTGGAAGTTAACTCCGAGGCGCGAGATCTGAGTGTCAAAGTAAGAAAAGTTGCGGCCTTGCAGAAGAGGATCGTCTGAAAATCCGATACCCTGTGACTAGATTAATACCTGCTCATACGGCCTCATGTCAGATGGCGAAGACTTACTGGAACAACATGGGCAGTGCAAAACGCAATTTGCTCAGTCTGTGTAAAAAACTCATCGACGTTACGGTTGAGCTGCATCTCACCGACATAGCGGACTGGGAAGATATCCTCAGGCCAGACCTTGGTAGCATCGAGGATGTCGAAGTCAAACTCATCCTGGCGGGACTCTGGGCAGATCTGGACACCGAATTTCCAGGATGGATAAGCGCCCTTCTTAATTGCGTCCCAGAGGTCGCGGCGATGGAAGTCGGGGTCGTTTCCTGCGAGCTTCAAAGCTTCATCCCAGACCAACGAGTGCACGCCGAGGGTTGGAGTCCAGTGGAACTTCACGAACGAGCGGACGCCTTCGGCATTGGTAAGGGTGAAAGTGTTGACACCAAAGCCTTGCATCATACGGAACGAGCGAGGGATAGCTCTATCGCTCATCGCCCACATGAACATATGGGTCGCCTCGGAATGCAGATACTGGAAATCCCAGAAGTTGTTATGGGCGCTCTGGGCTTGCGGGATCTCAGAGTCGGGCTCGGCCTTACCGGCGTGAATAACGTCTGGGAATTTTATGGCGTCCTGGATGAAGAAAACTGGAATATCATTTCCGACGAGATCCCAGTTTCCTTCCTCAGTGTAGAATTTGGTTGCAAACCCGCGCACATCTCGAACAGTATCGGCGCTGCCGCGACTTCCAAGGACAGTCGAGAAACGGACAAAGACAGGAGTCGTACGTGATGTATCTGTGAGCACTCGGGCGTGGGTGACGTCCTCGAGGCTCTCATAAAGCTTGAATGTTCCAAAGGCGCCCGAACCACGAGCGTGGACCACTCTTTCGGGGATGCGTTCATGATCAAAGCGCATAATCTGACATTTGGTTAGTTAAAGATATCATGTAGATGACGCGAGGGTCTTGAGGTGGCTGGCCCACGACGTGGACGCCTCTCATCGAACATTAGAACATACCTTCTCCCTGGCAAAATTGTCCTCTAGCAACAAAGGACCTTGTCTGCCATTTGTCGAAGCCGAAAGCCAGTTATCAGTGTCGGGCTCTTTGACGCCAAAGTCACTCGTCAGTTTCATCTTATCGGTCTGCTCAACGATGTCTTTCTTGATGTCTGCAACCTTCTTGTTGCCAGCCAATGCATCCTTTGCGGCATGGACCGTTTCGCCGAGCACGGATTGCAACATGATGACCACGGAGCTAAGTGCCTCGTATAATAGCAAGATATAAGATGTATAATGAGAAATATAGTCCGTAAGACGAGTAATTTGATAAATATGAAAAGCGGCTATGAGACGAGAGGGGGACGGGAAGTTGGGGGGTCGAAAGATATGATCGGAAGATAGGGTTATAACGGGTGGAGCTGGTTGGATGGGGAGGAGGGGCCCTTTCCCTGTTTTATGTACAAGGTTGTTGTCAAGGAAACGACAGCGGTGACGTAGAAGGTGGGGTGAGGTATAGCATACACACTACCGTACAATGAAATCAGGAGCGCAAAGTATCATGTACGCCAAGGTGTACAAATTTAAGAAAGTACAGTACAAGGGCTGAATCAATCGACGCGAAGACCGAAAAAGTGGGCTTGATGGGAATATTTGAATGTCTCCACACGAAATCCCATCTCTGTTCACCCCCAAACCACCTCCACTCCACCCGCTAATTGTCCTGTCCACACACATCACACACATCACACACATCACAGTAGCACTGGCAACACCTTATTTCACGCTAGTATTTAATGACGTAATATGATCAGCATGGATCAGCTTTACCCGGAAATCAGGGGCCGTAACGGCACTATGGAAGCTATCTTGGCGAACGCGCGGATGAACAAAGCTCTCTTTTATTTAAAGGGTTGAACCGTTTGAGGATTAATTTACTCTAAATTCAGCCTTCTCACTGAATGGCGAGACCAAATGCACGCCTTTTGAAACCCTGCCAAAGAGGTGATTCCAGCTATCCAAAGCTTTCTATATCTCACCCATCAGAGCCCAGTTATACTGGCTGAAAGTTTTAGTTCATAGCCACCAGCCCGCGCTGACGTGGCAAATCTGAACCCAGCCGGTTGGTTTTTGTGGTTAGTTGGCCCAGGCCACTGTGGTTAATCTCATATGGATGATAGACCGAGGACCCCTATAATCCACAGTTCGAACCAATTCGGCAAGGGAACGCCATCTTGGCAAGAGTCTGTGGCTTCCGAGTCTAGCTTGTTACAGCTCATCATATTTTCTCTTAGCAGAAGTTCCAGTGGAAAGCTGCGAGCGGCCGTCGCCAACCACCAGCCGCCATCCCACTTTCCGCCAGAGAAGACAGCCGCAATCAGCCGCTCGGCATAGCGCGGACTGTGGCACACCCAGCATACGGCAAAGTATGCTTGCCGACAGTGGAGTATTGCTATCCAGGCGGTTCAACCCAAGGATTCCAACGTCGTGAAAGCCAATAGAACGAATGGATTTCTTGTTGGTCTCGAAAAAATACTTGATGACCTCTTCAGGAGCCACCACTCAACACATGTCAAGCTGTTGCAGATCAAGTACGCAGTGAGACAGCAGTTCCAGTACACTGTCGTTAACCCCACGCAGGCGTAGGACCTTGATGTTCCCTAGCAGCTGTCTTAGAGATTCCGATCTAAGACCAGCGGTCCCTGCGTGTTGCATACAGTTGTTCCTCCCTCCATCACGATATGCTTAGGTTCGAGGAAACTCTGGGGACTGAGGATGTGTTCGAGACAAGTCACATGGTAGAATCGATTGGGCTCTTATGTCAGGTTAGAATCTGCTTCCTGATAAGTCATTTCAGTGCGACTTACGAAGGTGGTGAGATAAATCGCCGGCCCGTCTCCCTGTCAAATCCTTGAGGTTGAAACGATAGTCGGACTCGATATTTATGATGCCAGTCAGCTTATGTCGAAGACATAGCAGGGCACGGCAATGACTCCGCCTGCTCGGTGTGCTCTCCAGTACCATAATGGAGGATCCTGACCGAAGCTCTTGCTCAATATCGCTCTTATCCGTAGCGACTGGGTCGGAAGGCTTCGCATCCCACTCATCCGCCAGAGCCTTGTACCATCCTGCAGGCCTCGAACTCCCAACTTTGTTTAGCCTCTGCCTTTTCCTTTTGTTTAATGCTTCCACCAGGGTTTCAACGACCTCTGCTACCTTCTTCGGGCTCATTCTTTGGTCCCGCTCCGGCCTGTTCTCCGTACGCACTTCCTGACACCGTGAAGTAGCCGACTGGTCGGCGCTCTCATCGGCAAGACATCGCTTGTGGCGCTGGTTAGATGCTTCATCCGCCATAGCAAGTGTCGAAGGTCGTACGAACGACAGCTGGGAGCCTTTGAGGTGAGGAGGACGAGGGTTGCCCTTCCTAGGTGATAACAGAAGCGCTCCACTTTTCATGGCATAGGGACCACCTAGAGGGATGGTCCATCGGCTGGTCCCGATTATCCCTCACAGAGATCCACTGGATGGTTACCCCTTACCAGATGTCCACTGAATCTTCTCCTGGACTTAATCCTTGCAATCCAAGAACGTTTTAGCGAGAAATGAGTGGGTTAAAGTAGAGACAGTCAGGAAATGGAGAAGAGAGGAAGTAGCGATAAATAGAGAAGGGAGGAGGGGGGAGGTAGGAGGGGGCAGCGAGGTGAAAGGCTCTTGTGGGCGGAAAATGACATGGAGATAGACTAGAAGGTAATGTCTTTTGGTATAGCCGGTAGCAGCTTGAGCTTGAAATGACTTGCGTAGAAAGCTACTTTAAGCTTATATAGGGTGAGATTTAATTGGGTAGGCGTTAGCATAATCAGATTTAGACTACGTCACATACATCAGTGCACCAGTAGTGTATATTTTCTGAAGCTAATTTTGACTAGCTCCACGTCATCGCACATTAGTGCGACAGTAGTTGACACTTCCCTGAGCTAAATCCCGACGATCGCAGCAGAAAGATCTCGTTAAATGTAGCTTCTGGTTGAGATAGAAGTTGCCTCGGATTTGCCTCAATGCCGTCCCCCCCACTTTAGGATTGTCCCATAATTTTCATGTAGCAGTAGCTGCACGACGGCCTCGTGCCCGTTCTCTGCGGAGGACAGCGGGCCAGAGCCATCCTTCGGGTCCACCTCAGCGTCCTTCTCCAGCAGCTGCTGCACGACGGCCTCATGCCCGTTCCCTGCGGCGAACGACAGCGGCGTCCGGCCATAGGTAGACTCTGTATCCACCTTGGCGCCCTTTTCCAGCAGCAGCTGCACGACGGCATCGCGCCCGTTCTCCGCGGGCCACGACAGCGGCGTCCGGCCATTGGTAGACCTTGTTTTAGCTCGAGCTCTCCTTCCGTTAGATTAGGTTAAGTGTGATGGTTTTGAGTTCTGAGTTGTGTATGTTATAACTATGACTCGCGCTTGCAATGGATTGACATCAACGCCGCCATCGACATTAGCTCCCATTGTATCATGTCAGGATAGTCAATTACATACAGATGAGGCGCCTCTCTGTGTCTCCGAGGCCAAGGAGCTGCTTCACTCCACGCCAGATGGTTGTCTTTCTAATCCCCCAGTAATCAAGAGCTTTTGCGTTCGTCATTTTCAGATGGAGACATGAGATCAGCAGAGTGTGACTGAGGTACTGTAGATATATTGTGGGTGGGAAATTTCCACGGAGGAGATGTAGCATAATAGCAACTCACAGCCGTCACTCTGGATTCTTGGGCATCGAAACCCAAGGATGGCTCAAGTGTCACATGATTTACGGCTAGTGGTTATATCCTGTCGCAATTCCGGCGCAATTCCGTCGCAATTCCCGTCGCAATTCTGGCGCAATCCTGGCGCAATTCTGGCGCAATTCTCGTCGCAATTCTGGCGCAATTCCTGGGCGCAATGCTGATGAGCCATTTTGTCACGCCCTTACGATCTCACGCGACACGAAAACACAACTCACAACAGGCGTAAGCAACAGGTACAATGCCAGTTTTGTACCGAGAAGAGAACCTTCAGTCGCGATGATTCTCTACAACGTCACGGGGCTTGGGTCGACCCGATGGACACAGGACCAAGGTGCGAGTACGAGTCCTTAGGTTTTTATATTATCTGAGATTACAAATCAGTTTGGAGTTCCTAGGAGAATCGTCCTCCTAGGAGAAATGGTCTCCTGGGAGAACTCTCCTGGGAGAACTCTCCTACGCGAATCGTCCTCCTGGGAGCATTGGTCTCCTGGGACTTCTAGTCTATTTTGGCGATTTTACTCAAAAATTATTCTCAGTCCTGTCGCAAACTTAGCTCTTTTACAAGAGATTAGAGTCTAGAAGAGCTCTTCTACGAGAGATTAGAGTCTAGAAGAGCTCTTCTACAAGAGTTTAAATTCTAGAAGAGCTCTTCTACGAGAGTTTAGATTCTAGAAGAGCTCTTCTACGAGAGTTTAGAGTCTAGAAGAGCTCTTCTACAAGAGTTTAGATTCTAGAAGAGGTCTTCTACGAGAGTTGAGAGTCTAGTAGAAGAGTATTTCTCCGGGGAGATATCGGAGCTTGGCTTTCGGATGTGAAACTACTGCAGTACTCTAAAACCATCATGCCGCCGAGCTGCAAGTAACGCGGAGCGTGTATAATTATGGTATGGAGGCAGGGTCGTCGCGAATTTCGAGCCGGATGGGTGTCTAACTGCGGTGCGACCGTCCAGGGGAGCCTGGCAGCAGTGGGGGCCAGGCAGCAGCAGAAGGGCCGAAAGGTGGGCGCATGACGGACAACAGGGTCATCGTCGTAAGCGAAGCGGTGTGGTGTTGACTGTCGGAGTATGGAGTGAAGGGAAGAAAAGGAGATGGGTGAGAGGTGATGGGGGGAGGGCGAGTGTTTCTACCCCGCGAAACCGGCGGCGCATCCGTGCACGCGCCTTGCCAAGTGCGGGGGGATCGGTTTGACCTAAATTTATCTTCACAGTATTTCTATCTACGCTAAAACGGCCTGTCTTATCTCAGTTACTCAGGCTGGTATTCTAGTTCAGGAAGCTGACTCCAAGATGGAGGTAATTTTTTACATGCTTCCGCAACTGATCTCGGATTGCCCCTGAGCCAGAAACTTTCAGTCGATTAGCTCCGTAGAGGCACCAAAAAGGAAGGAAGCTTACCTGTAACAGGCATCTTTCCGTCTCTTGCAGCACCTTTTGAGCTTCCAGGCTCAAGGTCTCCTGCTGCTCTTGGGGTTTCTGACTCCGAATTATCTGATAAATTCAGTCCATTATCAGCAAGGGCAGTCGTCTTTCCATTTCTCCCCCCTTCCCCTCCTGACTCAAGGTCTCCTTCCGCTCTCCGAGTTTCCGACTCCGAATTTTGTGACTTCCCGCTGTTGTCAGCATGTAATGTCATGAATTTCTTTATATGCTTTCCCGAGACCTCTGCCAGGAAAATCTCGAGTAATGGCGCGGGCCCTGGATACATCACAGCACGCTCACCGAATGGGTTCTTCAGGAAAATCGCTGGACTCGAGGTAGATTGAGATTGAGAAAATTTGGCCAAGTTGTAGCGAGACAATTCAAGAGACCATGATCTAACTTGTCTGCATCTAACGCTGTGTTCAGCAGCAGCTGGGCTGCACGACCGTCGTCTGGCTTTGTTAGGTTTTGTGTAAAAGGCAAGTTAGACTCTTACCTTTATCCCAGATCTGCCAAACGAGGTGTATCCGACGAGCTTGGGCCAAGCGGGCATTGTAGCCATAGATTAGACTTTTTAGATGCGGCAAGTGGGCGGCGATACCAAAGCCACTTGCCACCATGAGGATACTCTCATACTTTTCCATGGCAATAGATGACCCATGAGGGCCACTGAACACAGCGATTGGGTTGTAGCCCTTCTTAGTATTCTTAGCATAATATAACAGGTCCCGACTCAGCCCCCTATAGGCTCATTAAAGAGATCGAGAAACTCTTGCTTACTGTTAACCCATGAGATCACCATAAACGGGTGACTAGACCAAAAGCTGACGGAGGGTATCCATAAGTTAACATACTGCCCATTAACAATTTTCAGCGACTTCCGTAGATGAAGATGGTTCTTAAGCGTACCCGAAACGTGGGTAATGGTAGCCCGCGAGGGTACCAAGAGATTTTGTTACGGCGTATAACGCTATAGCTTTGTAAGAGGAACATGGATATAATCAACCCTGCAGAGACATATAAATAAATGCGAGGGGTGGGTTTGTCTGAGGGAAGATGGCACCACACCGTATAAGCAGAAGCCATTGCGAGCGCTTGATGCGTCCGGAGGAAAAAGTCATAGTACCTCCTTCGGAAAGGAAGAAACACGAGCAGGAGGAGAGACAAAGGAGCAACCCTCCCTATACCGTTATCAGTTAACGATATGCAGATGAGGGGTGGGACACATACTATAACCGCAAACATATCCCGCGTTACGTCTAAATGGAGTGATACGTTGGACGCCACGACCACGACAGCATGGAGAAGGCCTAATAAGAAGACCATAAAACCCGCGGAACGATGAACACCACGGATGGTTTTGAGAGACATCCCAAGCAAGTCCGCAGCGAAGGCGAGATGGTGTGCGGCGAAAAGGGGGATCATGTTGACCACCACAAGGGTTCCCGCCCGTAGAAGCTCCAAAGCCAGCACAAAGTAAGTTTGCTGCGATGTAGGCCAGCTGCACGATGACACCCGCTCGAGTCCATGGCCCAAGGGTTCGATGGCGATTGAGGAGCTACGGGTACGTGAGGTCCTTTAAGATACCGAGGGAGACGTACGTAACGAAAGAGGAGATACAAGGGAGAAGGTGAACAAGAGCGGCAGTAGCAAAGGTGCAGCCTGCGGCGACTGCATATATTTGAACTTTATCCATGCTTGCGAAATATGATGACATAAATAAAAATGAATGAGGGGGACGTTGGGCCAGGGTAGGAGCGAGCAATGTGCAGGATCCATAGGAAATGAAAGAGCTGGCAGGTGCAAGAAAGTGACGCAGAGGCTAGGTTTTAATCTTGCCGGCCAGGTTTTGAGGTAGAAATGCACTTCCAAGCTGAAAAGGTCTCACGGATAAGGCCAGCACGAGGTTCAGAGCTGTGAGTCAGGGATAGGTGTTAGAGGACGTAAACATGTCGCAACCAACCCTGGATCCACTTCAGATGTGGATGATGGCTGCGTCAGAACTAACTTGTCGGCTGCGTCAGAACTATCTCAATTATAGACGCGCGGCACACTAGCGGGGGCCGCGATTATTGGCCGCACTGAGGCTGCCGCCTATCAAAAGACCGGCTGCGACAGAACTAACTCGTCGACTGCGTCAGAACTGTATCGGCTGTGGACGCGCGTCACACCGGTGGGCCGCGCGTCCTTGTGGCACGTAGGCACGCGCCTGGCTTGGCTGGTGGCTCTGGGAAAGCTCGCCGTTTGTTGAATGGTGTGGCCATCTCTCGGCAGATATCCATCACTCCATTTTCCTCATGCTCATCTTGTAAACGCCTCTTTGAAATGCTGGGCGATGGTGCTTGCGAAGTCTGGCCGATCGAAATGGGGGTTGCGGCAGGACTAGGCTGGGTGCCAACAACTCGCAATGGACGGGTATGAGCAGGAAAGCCTGCCGACTGATGATCCACATACCCATTTCTCCTCACAAGAGGGGGCATTGCCAGACGCCTCTGCCCCAGGGCCGCCTAACTCCACGGATACCAACGAGGGCTCGGTTGCAAACCCCAGTCTCGTTCAAGAGGATGGGCTGGAGTATGATGGCCATCCATACGAGCCTGTCATTGAGGAGACGGCTGTCCCAGCAGAGAAGATATCGGACGATCAATTCGTGCCCACCTTCTGATGCATAGACAAGGGGCGGGACGCCATGGGCAGTTATCCAGAGTGTATGCCGGATCTGACAAGTAGTTTTGTAGCGTCTTCGTCCCCCAAGCTGCTACATCGTGTAAGAGTGTACCGAGCGCGCCTTTGACATAGATATATGCTCCCTTCCTTACCAAAGCAGCGAGTGTTGCGTTGCTTTGATCTAAGCGCTGCCCATTGGAGCACCGTTTGCTCCTCATGTAGTACAAGTTATATTTTGTATTGGTGACGATCGACAGAGTTATGACAGGCGCATGCGCAAACTTTCAAAACCCGACAAGATGAAGGACCATGTTGACAGGCATTTAGAAAAGAGGACACCAGGAAAGTATGAATGCTGCCATCCAGTTTGCAAGGCCGAGGGGCTACTTCTCAACAACATTATCCTTTTCAAGAATCACGTGGAGGGGCAGCCTGTGGCTGGCCACCCTCAAACATGTGGCCCACCGAATACAGGGGCCAGGTTTAATCACTCAACCAAGGCCGCTAAAAGCGAAATCGAAAAGCCCAGCGGCGTGCAATAATTTATAACCTGCACGTGCGGACGTGCTCACGTGCTCACGTACTCACTTGCCCTCTCTCCACCTGCTCTCTTTAGTGCTCAGAATATCAAAGGGTACCTGCGAAAAAAAAGGTACCTTTTTTGAAAGATACCCTTGAAAAAGCAGGTACCTGCTTTTTCGCAGGCACCTTTCCCAAAAGGTGCCCGGCTTTTTGCAGGCACCCTACTTATCCAAGGCACCCTTCTCGAAAGGCACCCGCTATACGGAGGGCACCCTTCTTATCCAAGGCACCTTCTTCAAAAGGTACCTGCTATATGGAAGGCACCCTTTTATTTCAATACAATCAATACAAACTTCACCAGCTTCTTTTTTGTACTATTTGTGGTTCAAAGGTGCTATCATATTATTTGTACTAAACCTATGCTGCACGCAATAGTAGATCCCTCGGATTAACTGTCCTAGTGTCTTGATAGTTACCTGTCCATCCCATTCCTTCTGCAGGATGTACCGAAAAGTTACTGTGGTTTACGGATGTAGGCATGTCGCTGGTTGCATTCAACTGATACGGGTTTATGGGCGTGTTTACGTGAAGTGGTTCTCCTTCATAATGGCCCAGTGGTTTAACAGGTAAATCACCATTCTGTGAACAAAACTGCTCTCCCACAGCGATGTCGACCTGTTGATCAATTGTCAAGGAATAAATAAATCCTCCCTGAGGCGCTGGTGGACGTGGATACCCTACCATGTATTATGTCGCATTTTTTGCGTGGTATTAAGTTGATACCACTTTTTGCGCACAGACCACTTTTGCGCAAAAAGGTGCTACAAATGGTACCAACTCTTAACTTTAGAACTATAACTTTAGGAAAA
>Ga0209512_1000550_pt1 | contig 58965 bp, 48 predicted proteins | sample frozenSSSSmetaG_FD_184142 | JGI IMG/M metagenome (GOLD analysis project Ga0209512, IMG submission 184142) | Glacier valley bacterial and archeal communities from Borup Fiord, Nunavut, Canada, to study Microbial Dark Matter (Phase II) -... | ecosystem: Environmental > Aquatic > Freshwater > Ice >...
TAAGAGATAAAAAGGAGGAGGCTATATCTTTGTGGGAACATGTCTCAAAGACTGTTTAGACACAAATGTGCTCTCACTCCTTTTCACTTTTGTCTAAAATTAATGATTGAATACAAACATAGGAGACACGAGGAACACAAGGGAAAAATGTGCCAAGAGGAAATTTAGCACCTATAACTGCGTAAAATCAACATCCAATAATTGCTGAATATAACGCAGTTTTTTGCGTTCAACGGGTTCAACTATACTCAATGATAATCCACGTTTCCCTGCGCGGGCAGTTCTTCCACTTCGGTGTGTGTAATAATCAGGATCATCTGGTAATTGATAATGCACTACAAAAGCAAGGTCTTCAAAATCAATTCCTCGTGCAGCAATATCTGAAGCTACGATGTATTGAAAAGCCTTGTTATGGAACATTCGAATGACTTTTTCGCGCTCTTTCAGGAACAATTCACCAAAAATCTCGCCCACCTTGTATTCATTCGATCTCAAGAAATTAGCAACAAATTGTACATCTCCTTTTGTTCGACAAAAAATAATGCCACGTGCTGTTCCTTGAGAAGCAAGAAACTCTACCAACATAGACAATTTCTCATCTTTCATACACTCCACATACTGGTGCTCAATTTTTGGATTGACCACCTTTTTGGTTGCAATTGTCACTTTCGGGCAATCTGCCTTTAACTGACTCTTAATCCAGCCATTTAATTCACCGTGGATCGTTGCAGAAAACAGCCATTTTTTATGAAAATCGTTGGTTGCATTCAATATTTTATCCACTTCTTTCATGAAACCTTTGGCAAACAATTCATCTGCTTCATCCAGTACAATTGTTTTTACGCGATCCAACTTCACTGCTTTGAGTTGAATTAATTCGAGCAATCGGCCAGGAGTTGCTACAATTATATGAGTCGGGCGTTTTAATCGTGATTTTTGAAATTCAATATCTGCACCACCCAAAATTCCTTCAATAAACAATTTGTCAATATGTTTACTTAATTTGAAAAGGGTTTTAGCAGTTTGATTGACCAATTCTCTAGTAGGAACTAGCACAATTGCTTGTACGTCCTTGTCCTTTGGATCAATTCGTTGTAATAATGGAACACCATAAGCAATTGTTTTACCAGATCCAGTGTGTGCCTGCCCAACATAATCTTGGTGTTTTTCAATCAAGTGTTTCCAAGCGTGATCCTGAATAGGAGTTGGCTTGGTGTAACCCAATTCATCGAGACGTTGAACAATTGGTTTTAAGATCGCATAAGATGTTTTCATGGCACAAAGGTAGTGATTCAAGGTTGACTATTTTCAAATTACCCTCCAGATCCGCTTGGAACAAGATAAAAGGAAAAATAGCTCCATTTTTTTAATTGTTCTTAGGTGTTGTAGGATAATTTGGGCAAAAAAAAGACCGTTCTTTTCAGAACAGTCTTCAAGTATGTTAATCGAATGCGGATTATTTTGCAACAACCGGAGCAACGAAACGTCTTTTTTCTTTGATACGAGCAGATTTTCCAGTTCTTTCACGGAAGTAGAAAATACGAGCACGACGTACAGAACCATGTTTGTTGACAACAATAGAATCAACAAATGGAGAAGAAATAGGGAAGATACGCTCTACACCTATGTTTCCTGACATTTTACGAACTGTAAATGTTTCTGTTGTTCCTTGACCACGACGTTGCAATACAACACCTTGATATTGCTGAATACGCTCTTTGGTTCCTTCTTTAATTTTGTATGATACTGTAACGGTATCCCCAGCACCGAAGTTTGGAAACTCCTTTACTTCTACTAATTCTTTTTGAAGCTCTCTTATAAAATCCATGACTCTAAATTTCTTTCACTAACCCATAATTGGGGGTGCAATATTAGCAATTATTTTTCTATTTCAATGCGCAAAGCTACAACTTTTTTTAGGGAATTTGCACGCTACCTTGTTTCAACCACTTTTTTAACTATTTTCGACTATCGAAATACGGAAAAAAATGAAGAAAATTTGCTGTGCAATCGCTTTTATTCCATTGCTTTTATTTGGACAATCGAATCAAGAATCGACCATGAGTCCTTCTGAATGGACTGGGGTTTGGGACAACGTGAAAAATGTACCTACATTTAATTTGAAAGCCATTGGATACAATGATATTCCGCGTGATTTACTATTTAAAGGTGTGTTAGTAGAATGCCTTGAATTTGATGACGCCAATGGACATAATTTGTTGATTTTGACTCAAACGGGTATGTTTCCGGTAAGCAAGAAAAACGAAGAAGGTGTGTATGAAAAGTCGAACGATAGGGCAGAGTTGAATGCTTATTTGTATGTCCGTTCTGACGAAAAAAGTAATTATAAATCACTTTGGAAAGTATTCGATTTTCAAGATTGTGATGACGCTGATTTGTATCTCGGATTCTCTAAAAAATCGTTATCTATTACCGATTTAGACGCAAATGGCATCGCTGAAGTTTCATTTCAATATGTGCTTTCATGTAGAAGCGACGTTTCTCCAAGCGACCGTAAACTCTACTGTTTCGAATCAAGTGATAAATTCTTGTTCCGTGGTGTTACAACCCTAGAAGGAATGTCAACAGATGAAGCAACGATTGATGCAAAAGTAGAAATGTCCAGTGCGATCAAAGAATTAATGCAAAAGAAATGGACGCAATTTGAATCTGATTCATTTCAACAATTCAGTTATCCTCAGAACTAATGGAAAAACCAATTTTAGGCAGGAAAGACATCGTTTCCTTCCCGGAATTTGATTTGATAAATGTTCCGGTTAAAATAGATTCAGGTGCTTATTCCAGTTCTATGCATTGCCATTCGATTAATTTAGTCATGATTGATGGAAAGGAAGTATTAGAAGTGGTTTTCCTTGACCCAGCTATTGAAGGGTATACAGGCACAAAATTTCAATTCGATTCATACAAACGAAAGTCTGTTAAAAGTTCGAATGGAATAGCAGAAGTGCGCTTTTTTGTTAAAGGTACAGTTCAGTTGTTCAACGAACGGGTTGAAACACTATTTTCGCTAACGGAACGAACAGGTTTGCGCAATCCTATTTTGTTAGGGCGACGCTTACTGAACAAAAGGTATTTAATAGATTCTTCGAAAACAAATTGTTCGTTTAAGTTCGAATCAAAGCACACAATTACAGGTTAATAGTAGAGTAAAATATGAAAATCGCCATCCTTTCCCGTAATGGAGAACTGTATTCAACCCGTAGATTGTTGGAAGCAGCCGAGAAACATGGACATGAAGCACATGTAATAGATCACTTGCGGTGTAATATTGAAATTGAACAAAAAGGTCCTTCCTTGTATTATGGATCGGATTACTTAGTTGGATTCGATGCTGTTATTCCTCGAATTGGAGCTTCTGTAACTTTTTATGGAACTGCCGTAGTTCGCCAATTTGAAATGATGAAGGTATTTTCTGTCGTGAGTTCACGTGGAATTGTGCATTCACGTGACAAATTGCGTTGTTTGCAGGTGCTTTCTAAAGAAGGAATTGGTCTGCCTAAAACCGTGTTCACTAATTATTCTCGCAACGTTGAACATGTGGTAGAATCTGCTGGTGGTGCACCTGTTGTTTTAAAGTTATTGGAAGGAACACAAGGACTAGGAGTGGTATTGGCTGAAAATCAAAATGCGGCTCAATCCGTTTTAGAAGCATTCAATGGTTTGAAAGCCCGAGTGATCGTACAAGAATTCATTCGTGAAGCAAAAGGTGCTGATATTCGAGCGTTTGTTGTAGATGGCGAAGTTGTAGGTTCAATGAAACGACAAGGAAAAGAAGGCGAATTTCGCTCTAACCTTCACCGTGGTGGTTATGCAATGCAAATCGAGTTGAGTGATGAAGAACGCGATACTGCGATTCGTGCAGCGCAAACAGTTGGTTTAGGCGTTGCTGGAGTAGATTTATTGCAATCTGAACGTGGACCATTGGTGTTAGAGGTAAATTCTTCCCCAGGTTTAGAAGGAATTGAACGTGCTACAGGTGTTGATATTGCTGGAAAAATCATTCAATACATTGAGAAAAGTGTAAATAAATAAAACATGGAACGGGGAAAGCGATTATTCATATTGGGAACGGAAATTCTTCCAGGAAAAGGAGCTGAATTGAGTTTGAATGTGGCAAAATTACATACCCACACACCTGTTCATGTTCCCGTTTTTGTGGAACGTGCAGAAAAGGATGGTCCTACGATTTTATTAATGGCTGGAATGCATGGCGATGAAATCAACGGAATGGAAATCATTCGCCGGGTAATTCGTAAAGGATGGAATAAACCCAATTCTGGAACGATTATCTGTATGCCTGTTTTTAATGTTTTTGGATACCTGAACGTACGTCGTGAATTACCAGACGGACGGGATTTGAATCGTTCTTTTCCAGGAACAAAAAATGGTTCACTCGCTAGTCAGTTTGCCTATCAGTTTATGAAAGAAATTGCGCCAAATGTTGATTTGGTAATCGATTTTCATACTGGTTCAGCTCAACGAAGTAATATGGCTCAAATTCGTTGTATCATAAATGATCCCGTGAGCATGGAATTGGCTTATGTATTCAATCCGCCTTTCATTGTGCACACTTCGCATATTTCGAAATCGGTGCGTGAAGCGATGAATAAACGCGGTAAAAAGATCTTGTTATTCGAAGGCGGAAAAACCAACTCCATTGATGAGAAAATTGTTGAAGAAGGCTTGGCTGGAATTCAGCGCGTATTGAATCATTTAGGAATGAAAGCTTTCAAAACGGAAGCTCCTGAACATCTTCCAACCGTGATTCGATCTTCTAAATGGTTGAGAGCACCTAATTCTGGGGTGTTTCAATCCAGTGTTCAAAATGGTTCAAAAGTAGCAATTGGAACAGTGTTAGGAATTGTCAGTGATCCTTTTGGTAGTATCGAAAAGAAAATAAAATCAACGATGGAAGGACACATTATTTGTGTCAATGAATCGCCATTAGTCAATAAAGGTGATGCCGTTTTCCATATTGGAACTTCGGTTACTCAGGGAAATATACCCGAATCAAAATAAGCTATGAAAACCGCTAACATCCATGGATATTTTGCCATCGGAGTCTTTAATGCTAAAACGGATCACAATATTGGAACCTTATGGCGCTCAGCTTATATCCTTGGAGCAGCTTATATTTTTACAGTCGGAAAACGGTACAAAAAACAAACTTCTGATGTCTTAAAAACATGGGCAAGAATTCCGTATTTCCACTATGATTCGATTGAAGATTTATTGAATAACATTCCCTACGATTGCCGATTAATCGGTGTTGAACTCAATGATAACGCTGAATGGTTGAATGAATTTGCACATCCGTTGAGAGGGATTTATCTGTTGGGTTCGGAAGATCAAGGTTTACCTGAAAGTGTTCAGGAAAAATGCCATTTTACGGTCAAACTGCCTGGCAATTCATCGTTAAATGTTGCGGTCACAGGAAGCATCGTTTTGCACGATAGAGTTTCTAAGATTCCAGCTGAATATCCACCAAATCACAAGGGATAACAAAAAAGGATACCTCTTTCAAAGCATCCTTTTCGTCTAATCGAGTAAATCTGGCTTTTTACTATTGAATGCTAATTTGTTGTTTATAAGTTGCTTTTTCAGTCAACACTTCCAAAACATAGGTACCATGTGCGAGTTGCGATAAATCAATGAATTTATTGGTCGAATTGATAGCTGGATCGCTTAAAATCAAACGCCCTGAAAAATCGTAAACTCTGATAGCTTGAATAAGTGTTGTTTCCCCATCAATTGTTATCCATCCAGTTGTTGGATTGGGGAAAACAGTCATTGAAACTTCGTTCATTTCATTTAATCCAAGGCAGGCATCAACTGTAATCATCGCAGTTTGTGAAGCGGAACAACCATTTCCTGCAGTATAATCGTATGTAATTGTTGTGGTTCCAATTCCTGCAATTGATGGATTAAATGCATTGTTGGTAACGCCATTTCCACTATATGTTCCACCAGATGGACTTGCCTGAGTGAGACTCAAAGTAGCATCATATATACATAAATCGGTCAATGAAGCAATCGTAATCACAGGAATTGTTAGCGGAGCAGCAGTTAACGAAGTTGCTGTGGAAGTACAACTATTGACTGTTTGAGTGACTGTGTATGTCCCAGCTGTTGTTACTGTAATTGTTGGCGAAGTTTGTGCGTTCGACCAAACTAAATTACTTCCGCTTACTGTAAGATCGGAACTGCCGCAATTGTTTGTCGCACTGCCAATTGGTGAGGCAGGAATTGGATTCACAATTACGTTGACCGAGTTTGAATTCGCTGTTGCAGGAGAAGCACACGCATTATTGGATGTCATAACGCAAGTAACTGTTTGACCGTTTGTCAAGCTTGATGTCGTGAAATTTGCTGTAGTAACTCCGGTGCTTTGACCATTGACCAACCATTGATAAGTTGGAGTTGTTCCACCATTTGTTGGGGAAGCTGTAAATGTAATTGGCGTTCCAGCACAAATAGTTGTTGATGAACCCGCTGTAATTGCTACTGCAGGAGTAACAGTTGCTGAGCTAACAGTTATCACAATCGCATTAGAAGTAGCCGTAGTTTGAGAAGCACACGATCCACTTGAAGTAATGATGCATGTTACCGATTGTCCATTTGTTAATGCACTTGTTGTAAATGTTGCTGAATTTGTCCCTTGATTTGAACCGTTAACTTGCCATTGATAAGCTGGTGTTGATCCACCATCAGTTGGTGTTGCAGTAAACGTAACAGCTGTACCTGGGCAAATAGTTGTTGCATTCGCTGAAATTGCGATTGTTGGGTTGGGGCTACAATTGGAAACTTCCGACCAAACACCATTGCTTCCTGGTAATTCTCCTGGATTCGCCCACCAGAGGTTTTGCCAAATTTTACAATTATAATACACATGTGTTCCAGTTGTAGCGTAGCTGTTCGTCGCACTATAGGCTGGATAACCACAATAAAGCGTAGTTGAACCACCACCACTGCAGCCTTCTGCTCCACCAGTATAAGGTTCAAGGCTAAAATTGGTCGCATTGGTAACAGCGTTCGCTTCCGTTGATCCATTCAAGACCAAGCTTCCGGCATGCATATACGAATAGGCAGAAGAACTTGCTCCAGCTAATAATAATTGCCAAATCATCACACCATCGTTATCACCAACACGTGTAGGATAATCGCGAATATGTGCACTCAAAGATGCTACATTGGCATGTGTATACGTGTAATAAGGTCCCCACGGTTCGTTGGGATAATGAACACCAGCTGCAATTTTGAAACCATACAATTCCGCATAATAGGCATAAGCATCATACATAATTGTGCGATTGGCACTTCCGCCACAATTGTAGCCTTGATACGCCACAATATCAATCTGACTTCCAACAGCCTGCAAAACAGGAATCATGTGACCTGTAGCTGAAAAACCAAATAAGTTGATACCGTTCGTTGTAACAGTTCCGCTATATAAATTGGCATCCGTTTCACCTGTTAAGGAATTTCTATTCGAGAATTTGTAGGGTGAATTCAGATCGTTGTTTGTTTGACCACCAAGCGCACCAACTCCACTAGGAGCACAGGCAATAATGTATCCTTGTGAGGCTGGCATCAATGCACGAGAATTTGTAATGAAATCAATGAAATGTTGAACGTTTGCAGCATTACCAATATCAGAAAAACTACCATTTGGTTCAAAATCCCAATCAATACCAGCAAAACCAATATCATCTACTAAGTCTTTGATGGATTGGTAATTGATATTTGCATAAACAGCGGGATTGTTCCAATAGGTTTCACCACCAACTGATAGGATTACGTTGATTCCCTTGTCTTTTAATGCTGAAACACTTTCTTTCAACGTACAGCCATCATACGGGACATCGATTCCTGTTTGAGAAATATCATAGGAGCCTTGTGTGTAAACGAGATCAGGTTTTGCAAAGGATAAAAATACATGAGTAACAAATGAGGGAATGCGTCTCAAAGGAGAATCTTGGTTGGTGCTGACCCATGATTCAGACCAAGAGGGAAAATAGCCTAATACAATTGGTTCGGTGATTTGCGCAATCGAGCGTGATATACCAAATAGAAAGAATACAAAAATAAGTAAAACGTGTTTTTTCATAACAGAATGTTAAATTTTATTGTAAGTCAAGATTACAGACTCTTGGTTAATAAATTGTTCGCAAAGTTGAGACAAATGAGGGACAATTTGCGTTAAAGTATTGATGAATTGATCAATTTGGAAGTGTTTATTGGTGGAGTAAGTGGTTTATAATTAGCTGGTTATTAGCTATTTTTTAATTGACAAGTATGCTATAGGAAATCAGGTAATCTTTGAATTTTTCATGGTAATAATTGTCTTCTATTTCCTGTTGACTAATTTTTTTATAGCGATTCACTAGCCGTGTATTATACATTTTGTTATTCAACTCTAACAAGAAACGAATGGTAGAGATTGAGCAATTATTGATTTGGTTAAGTTCAATATTCGATAATAATCGTTCATACAAAATAGGATCATTTGCTGATTTTATGATCTGTAAAATACTGAAAGGGTCATAAATTAAAGTACATTCTATAAGTTTCTCAACAAGTTCAGGAGCAATTTTAGCATTTAAATAGGGATCATCAAGAAAGGCAATTGAGCTACAGATTCCATTTGGCTGAAAAGAAACGGGATCATTCTCTTTTCGATATCGCTCTAGAAGAATTGAAGCAATTTCGCTCGAATATCTTTGTTTCAAAGTCGCAATCGCTTCAAATACTGCAGCTCCAGTTGACGTTTTACATATTTGAATAAAAATCGAATCTTTTTTTGGAGTTGGCTGTAAATTCAGAAATTGAAAAACAGTGTATGCAGATTGATTATCATAAGGATTCGTTTTGTTTTTTAATCGATGTACTAGTGCATTTTCAGTCAAAATCGGATCAAACGAGATCGCTTCATTTAAATCGATAGAATCAATATGCTGTAGCGAAGTCAATAATGCCAATGTATAAACCGCTTTATTTTCTTTCAAATCAATTAGATAAAAATCTGAATTGTAAATTTCTGGAGCGATAGCATAAAAATTAGTTGGTTGTAATTGATTAATAATCCTGCTGTAGATCTCTTTTCTTGTAATACTATCTTGTTTATCGATCAATTTTAGATAACTACGATAATCGTTTTCTTCCCAATTATTTTTTAAGGCTTCCGGAATCGCAGTATGCAAATATTGAGTCAAAGAGGAGGGAGGATAATAAAGCAAAAGTTCTTGGCATTCATTTCTGTGGTCAGCAATAAATTTAAAAATAAGCGATCGATCATTGGTGTCCCTATATTGAAGTAACCCTTCAAGCGCATAGTATTGATCATATTCTATAACAAGTGATTTTAGCAATGTATAATTTGAATCCGAATGAGGTAAATGAAGAAGAATTACTTTTGCTATATAAGGTTGTGTTTTTCTTTGTATGATGTGTAAATCAATTTCGAATGGAAGATTGAAATCACATTTTTGTAAGATTAATCGATAGGCAAATGCTCCAAAACTTTCTTCAAAAATCATGCATCCATCAAAATAAACAATTGTAGAAGTGTCATCAATCGCACAATTCAAATACATAATCAATGTATCTCGATCGTTACATTTACTTACAAAATCTGGAAGAAAAACAGCTCGGATATGTTGATCTCTATGGTGTACAAGTATGAATAGTTCTGAAACTGTACAATTATTTAACAGTCGCGTTTTATTTTCTCTTAAAGAAGTCCCATCTTCGAATCTTACAGTTTCTTGTTTGTTCTGAATTGATTCAAGTTTTTGAATAGCGTTTTTTGTAGGCTCTGAAAACAAGTCTATTGAATAAACATCCCCACAATTTAATTGCCCAAAAACAGTTGAACTGATACTAGCAAAGAAGCCTAGTAAAGCAATTCGAATGATAAAAACGATTTTGGAAAACCGCATGAATCACAGCCCCACAATCATAAAATCTGTTCGACGATTTTTCGCTTTATTCTCAGCCGTATCGTTGGCAACTTTTGGTTGTGTTTCGCCCATTCCTTTTGCTTCTAAACGACTTGCATCAATTCCCAAAGAAATTAAGTACGCCTTTACACCTTTGGCTCTTCGGTCGGATAGATCTAAGTTTTTCGCATCATCGCCATCGCTATCGGTATGTCCTTGTATGGAAATCGTGATCGATTCGTTGTTTTTCAAGTAGCGGGCAAATTCACGCAAAATGAATTTTGATTTTTCTTTTAACGCATCGGAATTGTAATCATATAAAATATCATTGATCGTGTAAGCTTCGCCGACTTTCAATTCCTTCACTGCCAAATCATTTTCTTTGCGGTTTTCTTTTACCACAAGTTCTTCTTTACTAATCAGTTTCGAATCAAAAGCTGCACCTTCTTTTTTCACGCTCACCATGATATCTTGTGGTGTATCTGTTTTTACAACAACCGCATAACGACCATCATTTCCATTCACTTTTACCGTTTCAACCACATCTGAATTTTCGTAAGCAACTTCAATGGTAGCATTCGTTACTGGATCACCAGATGGATCCTTTAGTTCACCTTTTAAGATGACAACCGATTTAGGACGTGCTTCTTCGTACAATTCAAACCCGTAGATATTCCAGTTTCCACCAACACGTGAGGAGAAATAAGCGAGGTTTCCATCTGTAGAAACAAAAATTCCCAATTCATCTTCTGGCGTATTGATTGGGTTTCCAATGTTTTTTGGTTTCGACCACACGCCATTTTCTTCGCGCATATAGAAAATATCCAAACCGCCCAATCCTTTGCGTGTATCTGATGAGGTTGAAACAAAGTACAAGGTTTCACTGTCTTGGTGCAGGAACGGACTTTTATCTTTCCCATCTGTGTTGATGATGTCAAACGGTTCGGCAGTTCCCCAAGTTCCATCAGGATTGCGTTTCACCATAAAAATATCATTGTCACGAGTAGTTGACCGAACAGCAGTATAAAATAAAGTATTTCCATCTGCTGAAAGGGATGGTTGACCTTCCCAACCGTCTGAGGTATTGATTTTAGGACCTAAATTAACCAGTGGAGTCCATTTATATCCTCCTTTGACTTCATCACTCAATTCGAATGTAGTAGAATACAAATCACAATCTTTGTAGGGTTGAGTTCCAACCATTGTTTTTTTGCAAGCACATAAAATCATTTCTTTATTATCGACCGACATGGAAGCTGCACCATAACTTTCAAACGATCCATCGTTGAATGGTTTTGGAAATGGATCACCAGCGTTGAATGGTTTTGTATCGTCGGTGCGTTTAGCAAAGGTGAATTCTTCTTTCCAATTCGAAATTTGATCACCCAAATATTTTCGATCAATTTTACGGGTAAAGAACATCAATTCATTGTCAGGAGAAATCATCGGAAAATATTCATCCCACTCATTGGAGGATACATTTTGAACAATTTTGGGATTAAAAGGAACTTCTGTTGAAAGCAATTCTTTTTCGTCTGCAAATTGAGCCAACACTTCTTTTACATCGCTTAGTTGTTTGGCATATTCTTCACCATAGCGTGAATTGTCAGGGTTTTTAAAGGCTATAAATTTCTCGAACCACATTTTTGATTGATCCATTTCCGATTGAGAGTAATTGATCACACCCAATAAATAATACATGTCAGAATGGTAATCATCGCAAAATTCAACTGCTTTTTCAAACATGACTTCCGCCTTCACAAAACTGCGTTCTCCCATTGCTGGATTTGGCTGATTTTTGAAATACTCCATTCCCATATCGTAAGCGTATTTTCCATATTGGAAATAACATCCAGCATTATCAGGTGCTTCATCAATTGCTTTCTGGAAGTTTTCAGCGGCCGATTTTGCATCAGCAGCATTGTTTCCTGCATCAATGTATTTCTGTGCTTTTTTGGAAGGTGCTAAACAAGACGGATCTTCTTCTTGAGAATAAGAAGTCGTTGATGCAAGAAAAGAAAAAGAGAGTAAAAAAAGGAAGGAGTATTGTTTCTTCATATAGCGTTCATTTCTGAAAATTCGGTTTACATAGGCAATTTTCATGCCCCAAAGAACTATATCGTAAAAAAGGCAAAAAAGTTACGTTAAAACGGAAAATTTACTCGCAATTTATAGACAATCGTCATTTAGAGGAGGTAGAAGTAATTAGCCTCACCTTTAGAATCCAATAATTTTCTACATTTAAGGAGTAATTTAGTTGTATGAATCACATTAAAAACCTGTTTTTGCTACTCAAATCGACTGCTTTTGCATTGATTCTTGTTTTGTTAGCGCAACCCGCTTATTCTCAAAACGATGCGTCTTCTGAAGATACTCCTTTGATGAATTCTGTAAAAGCGAATAATCTGAAAGAGGTAACCCGTTTGGTGGAAGCTGGTGCTGAAATAGATGGTGATGCCTATTTTTTCCATTCTCCACTTGACTATGCGTTGGAGCACAATTTTCGGCCAATAGCTGAATATTTGCTCAAAAATGGAGCTAAAAGTAGTTCTGGTTTGTATGATGCTTGTAAAACAAATGACCTAAAATGGATTCAAACCTTGCTCGATTATGGATTAAAGGATTCAGAAGCAATTATTGCAGCAGTTGAAAATGGTCATTTAGAGGTTGTGAAACTATTGGTAAACAAAGGATATCCTGTCAATGTTTCACAAAAAAGAAAACCAGGTTTGTTTCGGAAATACTATGTTACCCCGATTGAGTTAGCCATCGAAAATCGTTTTGATGCGATCGCCATTTATTTGGTTGATCATGGGGTTTCTGTTGAAGAAGCAATCAATCAAGCAATGACTGTTTCTCGCAATGAGTTGGTCAAAAAACTCACGGACAGAGGGTGCGATTTAAATGCTCTTTTTCTAAATGCTATTGGACAGTCGAATAAAGAAATAGCGTCCCATGCTTTACTCAAAGGAGCTGACCGTTTTGCGAAAGATAAAGAAGGTAGAACAGCTGTTTTAATTGCTATTGAAAAGGGCGAACAAACCATGATTGATTATACAATTAATGAACTAAAATTGGATATCAATGGTGTCACTGCAAAACATGAAAACGCATTGATGTTAGCTGCTAAATCGTCTAATTTAGATTTGGTGAGTAAATTATTGGATAAAACGATCAACTTAGAATTTGAGAACAATTATGGAGAAACAGCTTTGTTTTACGCTGCTAGAAATGAAAACAGTGCTATTTTGGAATTGTTTCTAGCAAAGCAAATCAACTTGAAAAAAGTAAATAATGATGGGAATAACATTCTGCTAGATGCAGCATTTCGTGGGAATTTTGTTAAAGTAAGCCGATTGATGGATGCTGGAGTCGATTATATGCTCACCAATAAACAAGGATACAATGTGTTGTCCTATTTGGTCAATCAATCTGATTACAGCTTTGATAAAAAAATGGCGATGACTTTGCTAGAAAAAGGATTGGATGTCAATTCATCTGGTACATCAAAAGAATCGCTGGTTTTTAAAGCTGTTGAAATGAATGACTTGATCTTCTTAGATTATCTGCGCGGAAAAGGAGCTAATTTTGATCCAAAAAACAGCAGTGGTCAACGTCCAGATTGTAAGAATCCACAAATTATTAAGTATTTAATAGAAAATGGAGCGGATATTAATGGAGTTGACAGTTGGAAAAACACCTATATGTGTGTTGCGCTCTCGAATCATGATTTAGAATTGGCAGCCTATCTTATTGCCAAAAAAATCAATTTAGAGCAAGCTTGTTATTTTGATGAACCTGCATTAATTAAAGCGATTAAAGAGGAAGATTTAGCTTTTGTGAAATTTTTGGTTGAAAACAACGCGGATGTGAATGTGATTGGATATTTCAAAGAGAATGCTGCTCAATATGCGAAGAAAACAGGAAATCAAGAACTGATTGACTACTTGAAATCGAAAGGAGCCATGACCAAAGAAGAGCACAATGCGTATATCTTAGCACGAATGGAAGACACCAAAAAGTTGAACGGGTATTTGGAAACGAATGCTGTGAATGAAGCTGTGGTTTTATTGAATAAATTCCCCGATATGGTTGTTTCTCCTGATCAACTGAAGAAAATGGGAATCTTAAGTGTGACGGCAAATTCATTGGAATTACTACAAATTGTACTAGAACGGTACCGATTCGATCTCAATAAATCCGTCAATTTCCAAGGTCAAACCTTGTTAATGGTAGCCAGTGAAAATGGAAAATTCGATTTGGTAAAACTACTTGTCAATAAAGGAACTGATCCGAAGTTGGAAGATTCTTTTGGAAAAACTGCAGTAGATTATGCAAAGGATAAGGAAATAAAAACCTTTCTTAAAGAAAAAATGAAAACCAAGTAATGAGACGTTTTACCTGTTTTTTATGTGGAATTTTCGGGATTATTTTAGTCACTAGTTTTGCATTAACGCCTATTGAGAATAGCAAATCCGATCCCATTGGTTTTGCACTCTTTTTGAAAGAATTTACGCCAATTGATGATTTACCTTATTCTTTTGCTTCACACGATTTTAATCCAATGGCTGTTGTAGCAGATGAAGCTGGGGTTTACGTGAATGAAGAAGGGATTCCGATTGATTCATTGATGCTTTCACCTGCTCAATTGTTACGTTGGATCAAAGGCAGTAAACAGGCAAATAAACTATTGGTGACTTGGCTTGAAGAAAACAACGGAAAATTGAACCCCAATTGGAGCGAATTGTTTGCTGGAATTCATGTATCAATGCCAGATCTTGAAATTGTAAGCGTTCACAATTACACCGCTTATAGTGCCTCCAATGGTGGATTTAGCCAAAACTGGTTGTTGTATTTTTCGAAGAAAGGGAAATTGCTTAAAACGATTCAATTAAAGGATGATGTTTATAGTTCAATGCGCACATTTCAAGATGACGATGCATTATCCTATTGGCAAGAAACGACTGAATCGGTGAGTAATGTGTTTACTATTCGCTCTAAATCCGAAGTGGAAACGGTTACTGATAGGTACTCTACGCTCGAATATGCAGAATCAATTCCCCGAGACACAAACTATTTTCAAGAGACGATTAGTGAGCCAGTGAATTCGCTGATTTACATCAAATGGTGATTATTTCCTTACTTCATATTGGTTATACAACCACTGCGCATCAAGCGTAACCATTGAATCGAGGGAGATGTGTTTCTGATTTGCTTTTTCTTGAATGATTTTGAGCCAATTTTTATCACCATAGATTCCTTTTTTGTAGAAATCGAGTTTTTTCGTGTAATCGGCACGTAAATACGCCATCGTCTTTGAATCGCGCAACTGCAATTCTATTTGTTCAATAAATCCCCAACTGAAATCAGCTAAACTGGCATCGTTGGCGAGAATAAGAATGACATCGTGTTGAGCAATTTGTTCTTTTAAATCCAAAAAATTAGTGAAAACGGTAGAATAAGCACTTTCAGGGTACACTTCTTTGTTGTAAAACCAAAAATGATAGTTTTCAAATGAATGAGCAATATTTTGATTGTGAATTCCCCAATAATAGCTATCCCCAATGACTAAAACGGGAGGCTTTGAATGCTGTTTTACTGATTCGAATTGGATTGAAGGATAATCCATTAATGGCAAAGGAGGATTTCTCATTAAATTCAGTAATTCCAATAAATCGATATCCGTTTGATGGGCTTTTTTCTTTGAAACACCTGTAAAAATGCTATTGGGCAAGTCCAAACGATACAATTGTTCAATGTAACGCACAATGGAATCAGATGCAACGGCAGAACTGTAGGTACTCCAATGAATACCTAGTTTAGGAAATAACGTATAGTTGGATTTCTTTTTTTGGCGAAGGAAATAATGGTAAAAATCGATGTAGGGAATTTGGTGTGATTTTAATTCATTTAAGTAGGTTTTAATGTTCGTATTAACAGAACGTTTTGCCGTATTCTTCGGTAAATATTCTGGGAAAAATGATACTTTCCCAGGGACGAAAACCAAGATGATTTGTTTATTGAATGGTTTCAGTTGTGCTTGAATAAAATCCAATTTGGTCAATTGTTCGCGGATTTTATCTGTTCCAACAAAGTCATTCCCGAGATAGGCATTCAAGTGTTTTTTGTCGAATAAATAGCCTTCTTGACCAATAAACATACCATGTGCATGCGTTTGATCAAAACAAGAATAATCGATTTGATTGGTCATTCGAATCAGTGATTCATGGAAACCAAGGTTTTCTGACAGGTATTTCTCGCTTTCTTTTTGGTAATCTCCACTCAACCACGATGCGTAAGTTAATTCAGGTTCTTGTGTCTTTCTCCTAAATCCATTCAATGGTTTTAAATCAAAAAAACATGTTAACTCTTGTAGTATTGGAGCAAATAACACCAATAAAATGACGACTAATAATCCAATTCGAAAGCTATGGGAAAACGATTTCATACTCAAAATTGAAAATAAATGAATGGATTAAAACCGTTTACGAGAATAAAACCAGCAGAAACGATGAGTACAATAAGCGAAATCAACGTGAAAGAAAGATGTCCGAAGTCGGTTTGTTTTTCTGCGTAAAGAGCGGTTTGTGCACGACGACCAATTTTCAATACTGTGGAAAACGAAAGAATTGCTGCAACAATCAAAAAGAAATAGAATTTAAAATCAAAGGTATTTATGTCGATTCCGTCGAAAATAAATAAGCGTTTTAAATACGTAAATGCTGGGCCAACCTGTTCAATTCGAAAGAAAACACAGCCGATTACAACAATTAAAAAGGTAAATAACATACTCGGGATTCGACCAATAAACGTGTACCATTTTAATAGAAATAAGCGTTCTAGGATCAAAAATAGACCATGGTATACACCCCAGATCACAAAATTCCATGAGGCACCATGCCACAATCCAGAAATCAGAAAAACAAGTCCAAGATTCATGTAGAGTCGCCGATTCGAAGCCACGCGATTTCCTCCTAATGGAATGTAAATGTATTCTTTCATCCATTTTCCGAGGGAAATGTGCCAACGTGTCCAGAATTCGGTTATGGAGCTAGAAATGTAAGGATTATCAAAATTTTCAGGGATTTTAAACCCAAGCATTTGGCATAAACCGATGGCCATATCTGAATAGCCCGAAAAATCAAAATAAATCTGGAAAGCAAATGCACCAATTCCAAACCAAGCCGTATACGCGTCCAATTGACTGTAATCAGCAGCAAAAACGACAGTAGTATACACACCAATTTGATTCGCAATAAAGACTTTTTTCGCTAAACCAATACAAAACCGGTAAAATCCATTCAGGCGGTTATCAATCGTTTCCGTTCTATCAGTTATTTGTCCAGCGATTACCCGATAAGGAATAATTGGTCCAACAATCAATTTTGGAAATAATAAGATGTAGAGGAGGTAATTGGAGAATTTCTCCAGTGGTTGTTGGATATTTCGGTAAACATCTACGGTATAAGTAATGGATTCAAATACGAAAAATGAAATCCCGATTGGTAAAGCAATTTTTGTCCAACCGACTGATTCAAATCCCATTCCATTTAATACTTCATTCACATTTTCGACAAAAAAATTGGCGTATTTAAAGGTAATGAGCAATAAAATATTGATCGAAAGTGAAGATAGAAACAGGAGTTTTTTCTTTTTTAGATCACGTTGGTTGTGCATCCATTGAACCAGGTGGAAATCCAGCACTGTAGTTGCTAACAAGATGAACACAAATACAGGTGCTCCCCAACTGTAGAAAAGAAGGCTGAATAAGAGGAGTGTTGGATTTTTTAATTTTTTCCCGACAACAAAATAAATCAACAGAAATACTGGAAGAAAATATGCCAAAAAATAACTGCTACTAAAAACCATTGCTTCAATTGAATGGAGCGAAATTATTACTTTTTCATTGTAATTCGTGCATTCGTGGGTAATCAATCAAGCGCATTTATAAAAAAATGCTATTCTCGAAACATCAATTTTTATAGGACATTAGTGGTTTCAATTGTGAACAACTAAATTATCTCCGCGCGATTACAAATGCTTCCGTATCCTGTCTAGGTTCAATAGAATTGTAACAATTTTCGAGTGAAATGCTAGAAAAACAGCCATTCATATAACCATGATATTCTTCTCTTGAACCGCCAAAAGGTGGTCCTCCTTCAAATGCTCTATTGAATAATACGCCAACATATTTGCCCGTTGGAGTGAGTAATTCGGCTATCTTTTTTACATAATCTTGTCGCATTTTAGGATCAATAGCACAAAACAGTGTTTGTTCAAGAATCAGATCATATTGACCATTGTGATCAAAAAAATCGCCTGTTATGCAAGACACATCTGGTGCATTTTCACGAAGAGTAGCCATTGCTTCATCCACTAAATCAATCACTGTTATGTGTGTGAATTTTTGTTTTGACAGGTAAATTGCTTCATGTCCAAATCCACAACCAGGAATTAATATCCGAATTGTTTTGTCCGAAAGTTGATCGATATATGCTTTCAACGGTCTTGATATTTCGCCGAGATCCCAACCAGTTGAACCTTCAGTATAGCGTGCTTGCCAATAGGCTTGTTCCATCTTTAATCAATTATTAACCTAAGTTCGTTTTTTAGAACACCAATAATACCGATCAATACGCATTGTTTCATCCGTTTTATTGGTGTTAAAGATGCATTTTTCAGTCAATAATTACAACACATTAATTTGTACCAGTACAAAAGACCCAGTAATAGCCATATTCACTTTCTGCATTATAGATTACAGCGATTCCAACTTTTGTAGCTGCTGCATTAAACATATTTGCATAATGACCTGGACTGGTAAACCATTGTTGGTACGTTGCTTCTGCAGTGGCATTTCCTGCAGCAATATTCTCCGTATTTGCAAATGAAGCATAGAATAAATGAATGCGTTCAAATGCATCCAATGTTGTTGTTAAATGACCATTGACCTCATTATGAGATTGATGATCAAAATAGTTTTCGTTGGCCATGTCAGCAGCATGGTAACGCGCAGCACGCACTAAATCAGGATCAATTGTAAGAAGCGGTAATTTTTTAGCAAAACGCTCTTTGTTAATCAATTGGATTATTTTATTCTCTTCCACTTGGTTGTTTGACGCGATGTTTTCTTTTCCAGTTGGCGTTTTTGAAAAATCAATTTTCGCCATTGAAAGCAAGCTTGCTGTTTGTAATTCGGTTGATTGTGAGGTATTTGCAGACTCAATAACAACTAATTTTTCAACAGATTCCTCTGTTCGGTCATTTTCAACTGGAATAACTTCGTCATATTCAATTGGAATTTCGTCGTACAACTTCAATGCTTTTTCTTTTAATCGCGTAAATCGAAGTTCATTTTTATCAGCACTCAATTTCGTCAAACAATCAATGACCTTTAATTCAAGCGAGGCTTTTTTGTCTACCCATTGTGTTGTCGAAAGTAGTGTCTCTGTAGCTTTTCGTTCAAATAACACACTATTACTAATGGCGTTTTCAATGGCAGTTGCCCGATTTGTGAGCTTGTTAACCGTCGTTGATTTTTGTTCAAAGTAAAGCATTTGAAAGTAATAAGGAGAAGCCAAGGTTTTGTCTCGTTTCTCATATTTATTAGCTAATTCATAGCCCTTTTCAACGCTTTTGGAATAGCTTTTTTCCAATTTATTGAAAACCTTCTCTTCTTTGCTCAATGCTGCGGATAGACCGACAATTAGAAATAAGTAATTCATAGCGCGACACTTTATAGTTTGATTAATAACAAACAGTAATGTATTTGTTACATAGTAAACAACAAGAATCGATCCGAAAAACCCAGAAAACTACCTTTATTGTTTTATTGGTGCAGAAATTGAATAAGGATTTGCATTTTTTGTCCATGTTAAAATAGTGCTATCTCTCACAATTGTTGGGTTGTTTGGAACAGCACTATAATAAGGATCGCCTTTATCAAATCCCATAGAAGTCAACTGGATATCACCATTTCGAAGAATGGTAATCATGGTATAACCAAAAAAGGTAGCTTCCCCCTTACTGCCACCATTTCCTGCAATTATTTGGTAGGTGCCCTCATCATCAGGTTGCTCACGTTGATAGTCGTGTACATGAGCTGATAACATGGCGTTTACGTGTGCTTTGTTTAAAGCCGTCCATAAGATGGGGCCAGCAGGTAAGCCGTCGTGTCCTGTTTCAGGATTTCCACTCACATAATAGGGTTTATGACCTAAGACAAAAATGTGATCAATAGCTGGATTTGCTTGAAATTCATTGACTTTATCGATGATCCATTGTGTTGGAATTTGTCCTTCTAAACCATACGGATTTTCAGCTGTTGGTGCGTTATAGGTATCTGTATTCATGACTACAAATCCAACATTGTGACGAATGATTGAGTAAGTCATTTGATTAACCAAGCTATCAGAACCAGTGATGCGTGTTCGATCTTTAGGCATGTATTCAGCCATGTGTTCCATCCACAATTCTGTTGCACCTTTCAATGGCCATTCGTCGTGATTTTCTACACCATAATCTGCATAATAAAGCATTTCGTGATTGCCAGGTAAAGCAACCAATTCAATTCCAGAAGTACTTATTTTGCTAAAAGATTTGTCTTCATAAAGCGCGTCCCAAGCTGCCAATTGACTGTCTAATTTAGCTGTAGTTGATTCTGCGAGAACTAAATCGCCCAAGAAGAAAAAGAGTTCAGGTTTATTTTTTAATGCAGAAACTTCATTGAAAACGCGTTTTAAAGCGACTAAATTGGCTGTTGATTCATTGGTCGCAGCAGTATCGAATTCTTGTTGGCGGTCAACACGATTACAGCCAACAAATGCAAAACTGAATAGGATATCTGACTTTTTCAACGTTGCATCAGTCTTTTTTTGGGAATCACTTTTTTGATCAGCAATTGGCTCTTGACTTGATTGATTTGTTGATCCACAGCTTGTTATCAATAGTGATGCTAGCGAATAGTAGAATAATTTCATAGTGAACGAGATTGAATATTCAGTTTATAGGGTTTTTATTTTTTTCTCCGCCAAGATAGGAATATTCCATTGAATGAGGTTTTTAGGTTACGAAAAGTCAAACGCTCAGGTTATAAAATCAATGATCGGGTATTTAAAAACAAAACCTTCTTCCACCAATCGTTCTGGTAACACATACCTACTTTTTAAAATCAATTCAGTTTCTGTTCCGATTAAGCGTGCACCAAATTTCAGTAGCCATTCAGGCTGTGGAATACCGAATGGAATGTGTAATTGTGTGCGAAGTGTTTTCATGAATTCGGTATTTGTTATGGGATTCGGAGAAGATAAATTATAAGCCCCAACTGAAGTGTCATGCTCAATTAAATGTTCGATGGCCCGACAGACATCCAATTCATGAATCCAACTAAACTGTTGATTTCCTTTCCCCATTTTACCACCCAACCCGAGGTATGCCAATCGTTTAAAAGGAATCATAACGCCACCATCTTTTCCCAAAACAATAGCTGTTCTTAAAATGATTTGTCTGACACCGATATCAGAATACGCATTGAATGCAACTTCCCATTGCTGGCATACATCAACTGAAAACCCACTGCCAATAGTGCCATTTTTCTCTGTATTTGGTTGTTCCAGTGAGTGTGCATAAATCGTTGCACTGGCAGCATTGAGCCACACTTTTGGTTTAACCTTACAGCTTGAAATTGCTTTACCAAGAACATGCGTACTTTCCAATCGGGAAGCGAAAATGGCGGCTTTATTGCGATCTGTATACCTGCAATTCACTGATTTCCCTGCCAAATTGATTACCGCAAGAGCACCTTCTAATTCGTTTGCCCAGGATCCAACCGTTCTTCCATCCCAGATGCAATAAGTTACATCTGGGGTGGAAGGGATGGCTGTTCGAACCAGTGCTACAACGTGGTATTTGTTCTTGAAATAAGCGACCAAACGTTTTCCGATAAATCCGTTAGCGGCTGTGATAAAGATGGTTGGTTTCATGATACAAAAAGGTTGAAAGCAAATGGATAAATACTGATTCGAAAAAGAATCCAGGTGATACTGAGTAAAGAAGATAGATTCAGTAAACGCAAACGTCTGCGGTGTTCGAAAAACATAAAAGTTAGAACTACCCCAAAACAGAGTGGTTGGAATAATGATATAGAAATTCCACTACTACTTAATACAAGCAATAAGAAATGAAATCCGATTAACAGGATTGCGCCGAGAGCAGAAACGATAGCTAGATGTCCTGCATAGTCATAAAAATTTCGCTGTTTAAATACGCGAAAAAAGAACAATTGAAATGGAATTTGAAGAGCGAAAAACACAAGGTCACTATTCGCTTTACCAATAAAAAAGTGATTTAATTGTTGACTGAAATACACGCCGGTAGCTAGGTTGACCATTAATCCACAAGCGATAATAAAAACGATTCGCCAAAAAACAGAAGTACTAGGAACGCACTGACAATTTCCATTGCAATCAGCTGGTGCAATTATTTTTCTATTGAAACTAATAAAATTATAAAAGCGACTTAAGAACCAATGAATAGGAGGGAAGAAGCCTATTTTACGAATCAAAGGAAGTTTCGTTCCGATGACCTGCAACATACTATCGATCCCATACTTTACTTCACCAGTTATTGGATTTAGTAAGGCAATTTTATTACGAGCTTCATCGTGATTAAAATGAAGTGTTGGATTTTGAATAGCCTCATTATAAGGTAGTCGTCCATTGGTTGAAAGAAACCCTGTTCGAATGAAAAGTCCTGTATACCAGCTACAGAATGGGCAATCGGTGTCGTAAATCAGGAATGCATGTTGAGTTTCCATGACGTATATTTTTAAGTTATAAAACTTTCAGAAAATATTGAAAGTTTAAATTCAATAAAAAGCGACTCCGATGAATCGCTCTTGGTTATTTCAACAGATTTAAGATTTTTCCAAAGAAAATATGTTCGTCTGCTTTCATGAGTGTATTCGACAAGCCATCCAAGCGATTTACGAGCCGTTCTATGTTTTCTATTGTTGCGACAAACGCAATGGATTCGTAGGATTGCTCCACTTTTTTCAATTCAGTTAAGTGTTGTTGTAGGGGTTCGAGTTCACGCCTTTTGCGCTCTTTTGTAATGCGTTTTGCGACTTCCCACATGTCTTTTTCAGCTCTGAAATATTCTTTTCGTTCCCCAGGAATACTTTCTTTGTAGATCAAGTTCCAATTCATCAATTCGCGCAAGTTCATATTTGCATTTCCACGAGAGATGGATAATTCTTCCATAACATCTTCTGTACATTTATTGCGATCGCTAACGAGTAATAATGCGTGTACTTGTGCCATTGAGCGGTTAATGCCCCATTGCGTCCCAAAGTTTCCCCAGGTTTGTACAAATTGCTGTTTTGCTTGTTCGAGTGTCATGATTCAAATATAATCAATACTTTCAATAATAATTGAAAGTTATGGAATTATTTCCCGTATTTCATGTAATTACTTAATTAAGAAGTTATTAAATAAATAAAGGCAAAGAATAACAGGAATGATTTCAGGCTGTTTACTAACCGTTTCTAATCGTTATTAACAGTTAGATCTCCATTTTCATTCGGCTTATCCGTTTTTCGGAAGATTGTATTTACCACAACACCACAAAGGATGAGTACAATTCCTACAAGTGAAATCCATTCCAACTGTTCATCAAATATAAACCAACCAGAAAGCAAGGCGTAAATCGCTCCCAGGTACTGAAAGGGAACGATGACGGTTGTTTTTCCCATCATTAAAGCTCTTGTTAGAAGAATTTGGGCTATTTGAGTAAAAATTCCAATGAACAAAAGTAGGAGCCATTCAATGCCTTTTGGCACGGTGAATTCAACTAAACACCAAATTCCAGTGATGGGAAGTGCTAACATTGGAAAGTAAAGAACAATGTTAATTGGTTCTTCTGTTGATTTAAGTTTAACAATAGCATTGTAGGCTACCCCAGAAAGAAAGGAGGAGATGATTCCTAGAACTATCCAGATTGCATCTGATTTCCCGAGAGTAAATCCAGTTGTTAACCCTGTATAACCAATGATAAAAACGCCTATAAATGCAATGAAACTACTAAAATATTGTAATCGCGAAATCTGTTCTTTGAAAAGGTAACTTGCAATGAGGACAGTAAAAATAGGTGAGAGGTATTGCAGTGTTGATGCAATGGCCAATGGTAAGTGATGAAGCGTAAAGAAGAAAATCGTCAAAGCAACCATTCCAGCTAAACCACGTATTAATAACCAAGATTTATTATTCCCAAAAAATGGAAGTCCTCGGTATTTAATGATGGCTGCACTAATCGAAAAAGACACAAATGATCGAAAGAAAACCAATTCATGAGCAGGGTATTGTTGAAGCCCATTTATAATTGCTTTGTCAGGATTTCCAAGCATTTTCACAAGGAAATTGACACAAAAAAAGGCAATTCCCGAAAGGATAATGTAAAAAATACCACGAATCATGGTGCAAAAATACAATCTGTAGAATGATTGAGCGTTTAAGAATTGAAATTAGTAGCTTTGAGCAGATGAATCAATTAATCATATATGACATTCGACGATACGTTTTTATAGCGTTTATGATTGGTTATTCATTTAGTTCGCTATCACAAATTGGTAATGACAAACTCAATATCACGATGGAATTAACCCTTCCTTCTGGTAGAGCAAATGCACCTTACCGTGCGTACTTGAATGGATTAGTAAATGTTCAACCAAAATTGCAATGGAAATTTGCACAGGATTGGTTCGGTGCTTTTGGACCAAAATACAGCTATTATACAGTTAGTGAATTCAAAGTTCCAGAAAAAATGAATGGTGGAGCACATACGTATGGTGGATTTGTTGAATTAGGTTGGCATAAATGGCAAAATGAACGCTTAGCGATTGAAATTGGTTGTAAAACTGGATTAGCACAAACGGCATTTATTACCACACTTACTCGTGAAACTGGAATTCAACGGGTTACTGCAATGTATGTTGAACCTACTTTTTCACTCATTCTAGCTTCTGATGAGGCAATTGCCTACCGTTGGATTATGGGATACAATATTAGCGGTTATGATTTTAAGCCTTATCACTTAGGATTGCAGACAAATGGTGGATATAAAATTGAAGACTTTAATAAACCATCACAATCATTCATCATTGGTTTTGGAATGTCTTATTATTTTGGAAATAAACGCTCCGATCCTTTCCTTGATGAGAATTAAAAAAACACCCCAAACTCAAAAACTGAAGAACTGAGCTGCCTACTGAGCCCCGTCGAAGTGGTCGAAGTTCAAAACTCAAAAACTGCTAAAACTCCCCAAACTCACATTAGAACTCCCCTCGCCTCATTTTCTTAATTTCAGCTGTTCGTTTTTTCGCTAATAATCGCCTTTCCTTAACTCCCTTGGGAACACGTGTTGGCTTTCTTTTTTTTCGTTCAACAAAACACTCATTGAGTAAATGGTAGAATTTTTCTAGCACAACTCGTTTGTTGCCTAATTGACTTCTCTCAGATTGTGACACAATTTGCAATAAACCGTCTTTGGTCAATTTTGATGAAAGCTTTTCAGTTAAAATCTCTTTTTGTAACTCAGATAAAAGCAATGAATCTGCAATCGTGAAATTGAGTTCCACTTTAGTGGAGACTTTATTGACGTTTTGACCGCCTTTTCCTCCGCTTCGACTCGTTTTAAAACTGAGTTCTGATACCAAATCTGGCACTAATTGATTCATGCAACAAAGGTACGCAATGCAATTGATAATTCCCTGTATGGCAAGTATTCATTAAGGATTTAGGCTGTGTGATTTTATTAGACGGATAGATTCATTAACAACTTTTAACATATTTATAGTACTGTTTTAAACGCTTGTTTAAAATCGGTGTTAATTTTGTCTTCGATTTAAAAAATATGAACAAAGATTTATCGACAGAAGCAAAAATCAAAGAGGCGGCACGTCGTGTGTTTATAGCCAAAGGATTTGATGGGTGTTCTTCACGTGAAATTGCCAATGAAGCGGGAATGAATGTAGCTTTAGTGAACTACTATTTTAGATCAAAAGGACAATTGTTTAATTTGATTTTCCAAGCTGCATTAGAAGATTTTTTGCTGTCTATGTTGGGCGTTTTTGATACGGATTTGACACTCGAAAACAAAATGCGCATCTTCATTGAGCGTGAATATGAATTTATAACGAAGCATCCTGAAATGCCTGGTTTTATTATCAATGAGCTGAACCGTGGAAATGGATGTTCTTTTGATCATCCTGAAATGCTTCAACGAATTTCAGATACAGGTATTTTTCAAGATATTCTAAAGGCGCAAGAATCTGGATTGATGCGAAAGATTGATCTAGTAAGTTTTACAATGTTGATCATGTCCAATTGTCATTTCCCTTTTTTAGGAAGACCTCTCATAACTGGAATCCACAGTCTTTCGGAAGAACAATACGATCAGCAATTGATTGTGCATAAGCAATACGTTACGGAAATGCTTGTCAATTACTTATTTCCACAAAAATAAATTGAACATAACATAAGATTAAACAATAATTTAAAACGTCGAATAACTATGAAGAAGCAACTACTGAGTATCGTGTTTTTCTTGACTGGACTTTGTGTCTCAGCTCAGGAACTCGATCTGGAAACTTGTCTGAAAATGGCTGACACTGCCAATCTGACGATTCGGAATGCCCGTTTGGATGTTGCTGCAAATGATAAGCAAATTGATGCTTATTTAGCGGCTAGACTCCCAACGATCGCATTTGCCGGAGACTACAAGTACAATGCGATTATTCCTGGACAAGTTGTGCCAGCAGCTTTTTTTGGAGGAACGCCTGGAACATATTCGACTGTTCAATTTGGGGTTCCATTTAATTTGAGTAACACGATTCAATTGACTCAGATACTCTACAATCCGCAAGTGAATTATGGTATTAGAGCACTTCAAATCAATAGTAAAATCATTGAGACACAAGAGTTGTTAACCGTTCAAGAAATTAAACAACAAGTCGCAAGTACCTATTTCAACCTACAAGCAGTTGCGAAACAACAAGATTTTGTAGCTGGAAATATTGTTAACATGGACAAGTTGATTCTAAATATGGAAGCACTCTTGAAAGAAGGATTAATTGTAAGCACAGAAGTGGATAAACTTAAAATCAATCGTTTGAGTTTGATCAATTCCAGAGAGACGCTAAAAGCTTCAAGAGAACAACTTGAATCGTTGCTAAGAATTCTGATTGGGATGGAATCAAATGCACCTATAAAATTGGTTTCAGATAGTTTAGTTGAAAAATCCATTTTGGTAGATGAATCAACTCCGAATTACCTAGAATTAGAACTCTTGGAAGCGCAAAAACAAATGAATGTTGAAGAACGTAAAGGAACCAATATGGCGTATTTGCCAAGTCTTGCATTTTACGCAGCCTATAACTACAACTACAATATGAAACCAGCAGACGATTTCAGAAAAGGAATTGAATCTGCATTTATTGGGTTAAAACTCGATTGGAAACTGTTTGATGGTTTGGAAAAACACAATAAGCAAAAGGTAAATGCCATTAATGCAGATAAAATCGCGAATCAACAAGAATTGGTTGAGCAACAACTGAAAATGGTTTCTGATAATGCGAAAAAACAAATTCAAATTCAAAGTGGTTCATTGGCTATTGCGCAAGAACAATTGATGCTCGCAGACCGTGTTTACAAGCAAACAGAAGCAATGTTTGGTCAAGGAACAGTGAGTTCAAATGATTTGATCAAAGCAGACAATGATTTACAACAAGCACAAATCAATGTTGTTTCAGCATACATCCAATTGCGTCATGCAGAGCTCGATTATTTGAAATCAATGGGAACAATTAAGTAAGTACTGACAATTAGCGTCAGATAATAATAGAAAGCATAAACTAATAAAGATGAACAAAAGAGTAATAATCATCGTCATTGTAATTGTTGGGCTAGTGGCTTTAACAGTAATGAAATTGATGTCAAACAAAGAAAAAGCGCAAGCAAAAATCTATATTCATGATTTAGATGCTCCAATTCTTGTAGAAACAGGTCAGGCCGAATCGCATACGTTCGAAAGTGCATTTTCCTATTTGGGTATATTTGAACCAATCCGTCAGAACACAATTGGTTCAGATGCATCAGGAAAAATAATTCGCTTAAACATTGAAGAAGGCGACCGCGTTTCTCAAGGTACAGTGATCGCTAAAATTGATGATGAAATGCTGCGTTTGCAATTGGATAATGCAGAAGTTTCAATTGAAGGACAAAAAAACGACGATAACCGTTACACCAATCTCTCGAAAGAAAACGCGGTAGCTGGAGTACAAGTTGAAAAAACAAAATTGGGGTTGCGTTCTGCTGAAATTCAGAAGAAACAAATCCAAAAACAATTAAAAAGCACAACGATTACCGCTCCGTTTTCAGGAGTGATCACTAAAAAAATGGTTGATTTAGGTTCTGTTATAGGTCCTGGTTCGCCGTTGGTTGAAATTACAGATATTTCTTCGTTGAAATTAACCGTTAATGTTCCAGAACGCGATATTTTAAAATTCAAACTCGGTCAAACGGTAAGTGTGAAAGCTGATATTTATGGTGATAAATCATTTGACGGAAAAGTTACAACGATTAGCGTACAAGCTGATAAATCGCACAATTTCAAGGTTCAAATTACTGTGAAAAATGCGCAGCAAACGTTGATGGCTGGTATGTATGGTTCTGTGAAGTTGACCAACAATAATAGCGTTACAAAATTGGCGATTCCTCGTAAAGCATTGGTTGGTTCATCAAGAAATCCGCAAGTCTATGTTGTGCGAAATGGTAAAGCAGTGTTGGTTTCCTTTAATGCTGGTACTTCTGATGGTGAATTCATTGAAGTGATCAGTGGAATAACCAAAAATGACCTTATTGTAGTAAAAGGCCAAGTGAATTTACAGGATCAGGCGAAAGTCAAAACAACTAAATAATACGAGTCATGACATTGACAGAATTATCGATTAAACGACCTTCGTTTATCATAGTGATCTTTACCATCTTGATTGGTGGTGGTCTCTTGAGTTACAATCAATTGAGCTATCAATTATTACCAGATTTCTCGCCACCCATTTTGAATGTACAGACGATTTATCCTGGAGCATCTCCTGCAACTGTTGAAAGTCAGATTTCTAAGCCGATGGAAGATCAGTTGAGCGGTTTAGAAGATATTGCTGAAGTTACTTCATTTTCGTTGGATAACGCTTCGGTTGTTATGTTGGAATTCAAGAATTCGGCAGATATCGACGTAGCTTTAGAAAATGCACAACGGAAAGTCAATCAGGTAATGAACAACTTACCAGAAGGCGCTCAAACTCCCGTGATTACTAAAATTGAACCAAGTGCTGCTCCAGTATTACAAGTGAGTGTAGTGGCAACAAAGATGAGTGATCGCGACTTTACAGCATTGATGGATCAAGAATTACTTCCTGAAATTAAACAAGCGAAAGGAATTGGTTCCATTAATGTTTTGGGAGGTGAAAACCGTGAAATCCGCGTAAATATTGATGAAAAAAAACTCAAAATTCATGGATTATCACTCGGTCAAGTAAACCAAATTATTGCTGGTTCCAATGTGGAGTTTCCAACAGGAAAAGTAAAAAACAATGGTGAACAATTGACGGTTCGTCTAGCTGGGAAAATACAATCTGTTGAAGCATTAAAAGAGTTAATTCTGATTCCGAATGGTACTTCTTCGGTTCGTTTAGCTGATGTAGCTGAGGTAATTGATGCAAGCGAAGATCAGTTAACAATTAGCCGTTTTAATGGGCAAAATGGTATTGGTTTGCGGATCGTAAAACAATCAGATGCGAACGCTGTTGACATGTCGAAGGCAACTCAAGAGAAGTTTAAAAGCATGGAAGAAAAGTACAAGAAATTGGGCTTGAAATTCACCATTGCCACAGATACTTCAAAGCCAACAATTGAATCGGTTGATGCTGTATTCCATGACTTAGAATTGGCCATTTTGCTTGTAGGATTAGTGATGTTATTGTTCTTACACAGTATGCGAAATGCATTCATTGTATTGGTTGCAATTCCTGCGTCATTGATCTCAACTTTTGTTGCCATGTATTTGTTGGGTTACACACTCAATTTGATGACCTTATTGGCAATGTCGCTTGTAATTGGGATTCTTGTGGATGATTCAATTGTGGTATTGGAGAATATTTACCGACATCTTGAAATGGGAAAAGGGAGACGAAAAGCTGCCTTGGATGGTCGAAATGAAATCGGATTTACCGCACTCGCAATTACACTTGTCGATGTAGTGGTTTTCTCACCAGTCGTTTTTGTTGAAGGAGTTATTTCCGACATTTTACAGCAATTTTCCATTGTTGTAGTTGTCTCCACCTTGATGTCACTCTTTGTAAGTTTCACCTTGACACCATGGCTCGCCTCTCGATTAGCAAAAGAAGTCAAATTAACGAATTCGAAGAATCCATTTACCTTATTTTTAGCTTGGTTTGAACGACGTGTTTCTATTTTCACTGAAAGTTATGTGAAACTAGTAGGTTGGTCACTGCGCCATAAATTAGTTGCAGGATTAGGAATTCTAGTGCTTTTCATCAGTGGAATGGCTTCAATGGGATTAGGGATCGTTGGTCAAGAGTTTGTTGCACAAGGAGATCAAGGGAAATTTATTCTCAAGCTCAAATATGAAAAAAGTACCACATTTGAGGAGAACAACGCAACAACCTTGCAAATAGAACAATTTTTACTGGGACAAGATTCTGTTGTAGGAATGGTGTTCTCAAATGTAGGTGGACCAAGTGCTGGATTAGGAGCTGCTGCTTTTGGAAGTGAAAACAAATCGGAAATCACTGTTCAAATGAAGCCCAATATGCAAAAGAAATTTCCAACTGAAAAATACATGGAGGAAATTCGAAAAAGCATTCAAAACAAGCATTCTGGAATCGAAGTGAAAGCCATTAATATTGGTTTAGTAGAATCAGAAGAGGCGCCCATTGAAATGTTCTTTTCATCAGAAGATCCCGATTTATTGATGAAAGAAGCCCGTCGCGTGAAAGAAAAAATTCTTCGAATAAAAGGGGCGAAAGATCCTGTTATTTCAACGGATGATTTCACACCTGAAGTGCGTGTAGAATTGGATCGCGAGAAAATGGGACAACTTGGTTTACCAATTGCGACAGTTGGTATGCAATTACAAAATGCGCTTACAGGAAATGATGATTCCAAGTACGATGACGAAGGAAACGAGTACAAAATCCGTGTGATGTTGGATAAATTTGATCGCAAGAATTTGGAGGATATCAAATCGTTTAGTTTTCAATCCAATGATGGTAAACAAATTCGATTGAGTGAGTTTGCTGAAGTCTATATTGAAAATGGAAATGGGTCTTTGGAACGCAAAAATAGAATTAGTAATACAACCCTGCGTGCTTACGTCAATGGAACAGGAGCTGGGAATGTAGCTGATGAAATCAATGCTTATCTGAAAGATAAACCGCTAGATGAAAATGTGCGTTTATATTGGGGTGGAGAAATAAAACGTTCGAAAGAATCGATGGGAGCATTGGGAAGTGCGATGTTGATCGGTTTGATCTTGGTTTACTTGATTTTAGTTGCCTTGTATGATAATTTCATCTATCCATTGGTTGTTATTTTCGCGATTCTTGTCGCATTACCTGGAGCATTGTTAGCATTGAACCTTTCATCCATGAATATGGGGATTTTCACCATGTTAGGAATGATCATGTTATTGGGATTGGTTGCCAAGAATGCCATTCTGATTGTCGATTTCACGAATCAACTGAGAGCAGAAGGTAAGTCAACGTATACAGCTTTATTAGAGGCAGTTCGTGAACGGATGCGTCCAATTTTAATGACTACGATAGCCATGGTTGTTGGTATGATTCCAATAGCTACAGCTACAGGTTCAGGCGCAGAATGGAAAAATGGTTTGGCTTGGGTTTTAATAGGAGGTCTGACCAGTTCCATGTTCTTGACAATCATTTTGGTTCCGATCATGTATTATTTAGTCGACCGAATCAAAGCTAAATTTAGTCGCAAGAAAAGCAATTTGGATGTAGACCAAGTTGAAGAGACTGGTCATCCAGCAATTTAAGGGCTGGTCCACGATATATATTACCGTGAAAACCGTTTTCCAATTCAGTTTGGGAGCGGTTTTTGCGTTTGTTAAGCATTAAGGGAATTGCTTTGTTCCATCAAAACAGCAGTATTTACAGGTGTTTAAACGTTTCTAACGGTTAGAAACGGCTAAGAATAACAGTTTGTTTTTCATGATCTTAATCATAGTTTTCATCTTAAAAAAAGGGTACCTTTCCTCTGTTATTAAAAGAACACAATTCACATAGAGCGTTTATGGCATTTATCGATTATTACACCATATTGGGAGTGGCAAAAAATGCCACTGAGATTGAAATCAAAAAGGCTTACCGAAAGCTGGCTCGGAAATACCATCCTGATTTAAATCCCAACAACAAAGAAGCGGAACAAAAATTCAAGGATATTAACGAAGCGCATGAGGTGCTTAGTAATGTAGAAAACCGCAAGAAGTACGATGCTTATGGTAAAGATTGGAAACATGCTGACCAATTTGAACAAGCAAAGCAAGAGCGTGCCAAAGCAGGGGGCAATCAAGGTTCGTTTGAAGGATTTGAAGGTGGTGAATATTCTGATTTTTTTGAATCAATGTTTAATCGCTCGGCTGGCGAGGGCAGAGGTGGAAACAGGTCCTTTAGAGGTCAAGATTACAATGCTGAATTGCAGCTCAATCTCACGGATGTATTGGTCGCTCAAAAACAAACAATCACTGTCAATGGAAAACAGATTCGTCTCACCATTCCTGCTGGTATAAAAGACGGGCAAGTAATCAAAATAAATGGACAAGGTGGAGTAGGAGTAAACACTGGAGCGAAAGGTGATTTATATATTCGTTTTTCTATTGTCAATAATACAGCCTTTAAAATAGATAACGATGATTTGCATAAAAACATCGATTTAGATCTTTATAAAGCATTACTTGGAGGTGAAATGATCGTTGAAACATTAACTGGAAAAGTAAATGTTAAAATTGCACCAGAAACCCAAAATGGGGCGAAAGTCAAACTCAAAGGAAAAGGGTTGCCACGATACAAAAAAGAGGGTGAATTTGGTGATCTCTATCTTGTTTGGCGAATTGTCTTACCAACGAAATTATCAGAAAAAGAAAAAGAATTGTTGAATGAATTGGCTAAATTGAGAACAGTATGAACGTAGAAAACTTCATTGCGTTAGAGAAAATGAGCGCCCATTATCAATTGGAAGTTTCTTTTTTCAGTAACCTCCAAGAGATCGATCTATTGGAAATTGTATTGATTGAGGAAGTGCCGCATATTCATGTAGATAGCCTTTCTGATCTCGAAAAAATGATTCGTTTGTACAACGAACTTGAATTGAATGTTGAAGGAATAGATATCGTTTGGAATCTTTTACAAAAGATCAATGATTTAGAAACAGAATTGCAGGTTGTGAAGAACCGGTTAAGGCTGTATGAGTAAAAAATATACGTAAATTAGAAAGAGATTGCCTCAAATGTTGGGACAATCTCTTTGTTTTTATTCCGTTTTAATTGGTATGATTTAAACGTGAATTGAATGTGTTGTTGAAGGTTAAATGATGCGCAATAACCAAAGTATGAGCAAGATGAGTGCGATTACTAGTAGGATATAAATTAATCCTCCAAGACCCCAGCCACCGCTCAATAATCCAGCAGCCCAAAGAATCAAGAGTACAAGAATTACAATCCAAATAAGACTCAATCCTTCTCCACTTGAAGCACGTTGAGCAGCTTTTGTTTTGTTTAATTTCGAACTCATTTTTTTAACCAGAGGAATGCGATCACTTACTTTTTCTACCAATGGAACAACTTTCTTTCCCTTTTTCGTTTTAGCTGTTGGCAGTTCAGTTGGCGTTAAATCCACACCAGTTGCTGATACAGGTGGTTGAATAGTTGAAGCATCATCTGAAGTAACTGGTGCAGGTGGTTGTTCAGCAACAGTATTGATTGAAGAATTTACTCCTTCTGGTTTAGTTGCAGTTTCTGCAGTTTCGGTAGTCGATTTCTCCAATCGAAGTTGACTTTTATCACTTTTAATTGCAGGATGGCGTGGATTGGTATTCACATAATATCCAGCACTGTGCTGTCGTTTCACTAATGTCACACCACAAGAAGGTAAAAGCAGAATAGCTAACAATAGGATGCTGAGAAATGTAATTATTTTTTTCATAAACTCTAAATTTAGACGCATTTTTAACGCTCTGTAAAGGTGTTGTCATCTATGAAAAAACGTGTTACACAATTCAATCAAAAGGTTATACATCGTTTGGATTTTAAAGGTTCTCCATCGAAGAAGATCATCTTTCGTTAAAATCAAAATGGATTGTCCTTGGCTAAAGGATGATCAATCACAATTCGATTTAATTTCACGCTAAATGATCTGTAAAATGCGAAACGTTTTTAACGGTTAGGAAACAGCTAGATTAGCTGGGAAGCACTTCATTCCAAAACGATCTAATTTGAATTGTTAAAAAAGATCACCTTTTGGATTTAACTGATTTGAAAACCTTACTTTTAGAGTCAATTAACCAATTGTTAACTAAACAATTTCATCTAAAACAAATAACATGATAAAACAATTACTACTAATTTGCTCACTAGCTCTGATTAGTGGGATTCAATCAACTTTCGCACAAAACGTCAAAAATGAACCGCTTGAATACAATTACATCAAACTTCCTTTGACGCCTCTACCTTCAACAATTAAAAATTATCAATCGACCATTTTTGCGCCTTTTGAAGTTGAGAATGATAAAAAAAAGGCAGCTTATGAAGCAGAATTAGCAGTGGAAGAAGCGAAGTACCAAAAAGAGATGCAAGAATATCCTGCAAAATTGAAAGCAGCAGAAGATGTTTATGCATTGGAAATGGCTGAATGGGAGAAAAAGTCACTAGCTGAAAAAGTAGTTGAAAAACAATTGCTGAATGAGAATAATAAACCAGTAAAAAGATTGCCGAGTACTCCATACAAACGGACTATTCCTCAACCACAATTAAAATCATCGTATGATTATCCAGCATTGTGCGCAACTTACATCATTTTAGGTGGTTATAACAATAGTTTCGAAAATTCAGTTAAAATTGATGTTACCCTCAATGGTTTTGATTACACACATCCAAAGCAAGTTTCAGAAGTGAAACAAATGACTTCTGTAAAAAATGGTGTCTCATCTTCCTATAGTGAAACCTATTACCACATCGAATTTTCTTACCGCCATACCATGTCCGTTCGTGTAACACTTCCAGATGGCAAAGAATTGTTTTTTGTGACACCACAAGAACTAAATACCTATAAAATTTATAAATCTGGTGAAACAAAAACGTCTCAAGTAATCAATGAAGAAGTGTTAGTAAAAACGTATGAAGAAAAAATTCTGCAAGAAAACTTGAAATTGATCAATGATTTGGTAAACGATAAAATCGGTTTTAAACGTGAACTTAGAAAAACGGAATTTTCCTACGTGAAAGGAAAAGATGATTTGTATGCCGATTTAATGCTGGGTTATAATGTTGGTACTTCTGCTTTAAAGAGTTTACTTGATGATCCAGAATCTGCAAAAACAAAATTAGAAAGTGTAGTGAAAACCTATTCCATTGCGCTTGAAGAATCAGAATTGGAAAATAAAAAAGCGCGCATCGATAAGGAAGTAACAACGATGATTTATTTCAACCTGTTGGAAGTGTATTTTGCTTTATCAAATGTTGCTGAAGCCGAAAAGATCTTTGGTATTTTCAATACAATGTCACTTTCAAGTTCAACAAGTAAACAAAAAGGAATCTATGAATCCTTATTTACCGATTTGAAAAAACGAATTGCAGCCAATCAATAATTCATTTAATAAAACACAAATTATGAAATTAAAAGCCCTTTATACAGCTGCTGTTTTCTTACTAACAGCAACTGCCGTTACGGCACAAACAGTTGTTACAAATGTTGGTGGACAGTCTAAACTTTTTAAGGACAAATCAAGTTCTTCCATTAGTGTTTTTGCTGGAGGAACACATTATTTTTTCACCAAATACACGAAGAGCGCCGTTCCTACTTTCTACATGCAAAGTTTTGATCAAGGTGGAAAAATTGTAGGTCAAAAGGATTTGGAAATACCAACTGGCGTTTTTAATGACACTTATTTTATTGATAAAGTAGTTGGTTTAGGTGATCGTTTGTATGCTCTTGTTCAGAACTTGAGTAAAACAAAAGGTGCAAATACACTCTATGCGCGTGAAGTTTCGCCTAATGGGACAGTTGCAACTGAAGAAGTGGAAGTTGTAAAAGTGAATTTTGAAAAAATGATGAATTCAGGATTTCATTTTGCGGCTGTTTCACAAGACAAAAAAACGCTTGCTGTAGTTGGCGAATTGCCATACGAGAAAGAAGTAAGCACCAAGATGAAAATTGCATTGTTTGACGCTGAATTAAAACAATTGAGTGAAAATGAAATAACACTTCCAGGTGAAGGGTCGAAAAACAAACAAATAGAGGTTTTTGTAGCCAATGATGGAACAGTTTATATTCTAAAAAGAATGTTTAATAAAATTGGAGAAATTGTTTTAACAGTTTATCAATACAGTGCTAATTCTCCAAAGGATATCAAGGAATATGTCATTGAAACAACCGCACCTGAATATGTATCCAGTTATGTTAGTGAAGTCAATGCTGCAAATGAATTTGTTGTAAGTGGCACGACTTATATCCGCAAAACAATGACAGTTGGAGATAAACAAGCATCAGGTGTGTTTTACTTTACGAATAAAGGGAAGAGTGAAGCGATTATGAAAACAATGGCGTTAGATGCACCAGTCGATAATTTAACGGCGCAAAAAGTGTTAATTAATGGAACAACTGTTTTTCTAACTGCACAACAATTCAAAATGGAAAGAATTGACCCTACTAACCCGTCAACTTTTGACTACAATTACAATTATACCCACAAGGCTGAATACATTATTGCAATGGATTTAGAAGGGAATAAAAAATTCCAATTGAATTTGACCAAAGATTTTAAAGCCTACAATTTCAATAAACAATACGAAAGTGCTTACTTCATTTGCAATGATAAATTGACCATTGTTTACAATGATTTGACTTCTAATTATGTTCCAGTTCAGTCATCAAGCTATGCAAACGTGTTGCCTGTTTTAGTGCAAATCACAAACGATGGATTGTTGCAATCGCCAATTGCGTTTATTGATGCAATGAAACTTCCTTATGGATTTATTCTGAATCCGTCTATCTCTGTTCAAGATACACCGAATGGTTGGGCATTTTTAATGAGTAGTCATGAATTTGTTCAATACATTCACATGACAATTGACTAAGATTTATAATAGTAGATTGAAACAAAAATCCCGCTTCGTAATGACAAAGCGGGATTTTTTATAATCACTTTTATCCTGTAGATCATATAGTTGTTAACTTGAAGGGCTGCAATGAATTGTGATTAGTAGTGATTTTTTTATAATGGGCTTCCTTTTTGGTTTTACGAGATTTGAATTAGAGGGATGACGCCTTTTGAACGGAAAAAGTGAAAAGCAGTGGAATGCGGAAGAGCAAGCACTGCTTGTGAAGGGATGAGGAAGCCCGACGCGGCGGGATCACTGAAACGGTCGCGATTCCACAAATGGAACGCATTGACGGACAAACAGCGTCGAGTTTTCTTTTGCTTATAATCAAAAGCAGTGCTTTTTCTTCATTTGCGGAAAGAGAATTGGTTACAATTCGAAGTCCAAGCGTCAGCGCAGGTTAGAAAAGTAAGGTTAAAAAGGATTAATATTCATACCTGATTGTTAATCATACAAAAGTGATTTATAAACTTCGTAGAACTAATACAGGTTAAGACAGTTGCAAAATTCATTAATCGAGGCGCGAAAAAAATTTAACACCGCAGTTTACGCTTGTAAATGAGAATGTTGAATTTTTTGAGTAACGAAGAGTAATGGATTTTTAAACGGTCTTAGGTTATTACTTGCGTTCTTTCCAATGGTAACCATCATCTTCTTGACCTTCATCTTGCCATCCTTGAAAGACAACCGCTTTACCATCAGTAATTGTTGCGTAGAAATAATCACCACCACCAGCAAACCAACCACCACAAGCCGATTTTGCATCCGCAGGAATTTCATATTGTTTAAAATTGGAAGCAGGAATAGATGCACAAGCAGCAACAGTATCTAAGATTTGTTTTTTGCCATCAATTGTCAATAAAACTTGGTATTGCGGAACACCATAATCTAATTCACCCAGGTATTTACTCGATAATTTCACAGATTTGACTGGAGTAGCTTCCTCTTGAGTTGTTGTTTCTTCTTTTGATAATTCCTCCGATTCGTTTACTGTTTTTTCTGTTGCAGTTTCTTTTTCAGTCGTTTTTGTAGCTTCGCTTGAACAAGCTGTAAAAAGAATACTTGTTGCTATAAGTGTGCAAGAAAAAATTCCATTTCGTAAATTCATAAGTCGTTTTTTAGATGAGTAAAGATAAACAGATTCCTTCACCCTGCTTTCGGTTTTACAATTCTTCCAAGATAAACGCATGTAAGGCAGTCAAAACGGGAGCTTTTTCACCTGAATCAATTTTTTTGTTCAAGCGTTTTTTATTGAGCTGATTTAACGTGTAATTATTTGCTTCTTGCCCCAATGGATTGCCACTATTTAGGCGTAAATACCTACGTGTAGCGTCAACCAATGATTTACTCCATGCGCCTTGACCACGTGATAATTGAATTTTTAAAACCATTAAGCGTGAGAAAATGGCAAAAAAGTAATTGGTTCCATACATGATGGGTTGCAATAACTGAAGTGCTTTTTTCAAATCTCCTGTTTTCATATAGTACAATGCACGGAGGAAGTGTTCCAATAATTTACCTTCTCCTTTGAAATAAACGTGATTTTGATTGAGCAATTGATTTGCTTGTTCCAGCTCATTTAATAACAAATCAAACAAGATTTTGTAAAACAAGGTGTTGTTGTTCATAATAGAGAAGGCAGAACCTGGTACCAAAATTTCATTCGTCAGTCGTTGCAATTGATTGAGATCTTCACCATGGAAGAACTTTAAGCGCAATTCTAAAAATCGGGTTTTTCGTTCGATTACTAAAAATTCATTGGTCTGTTCTGAAAAATTGTTCAAAATGGTATTCGCCTGATCAAAATAACCAGCAAGTCGTGGATCATTGTAGTGAAATTTGGCCATTGAAACATACAACGAAGCCTTGTTCAGAGGACTTTTTAATTGTGCAAGTTGTGTTTCGATCTCTTCTACATATTGCTGTTTGCTTTTTTGTATGATGGAATTTTGCTCCAAGTAAATATTGGAAGCATGTTCATAATATTCAGCTATTTTTTGTTCGTTGGCGTAATTTAAAATCCCAATAAAGGTCGTGTTCAATGCCAATGCTTCTTCCAATTCTTTTTCAGAATGAGACATGTATTTCATCCGAATTTTCCCTTTAATTCCGATGAGCTGAAACAGCGTATCTTCTTCTGCAATCGATTTTTTGAATGCTTGATCGTAATACTGATTGAGCAAATACATATTGCCACTTTTTTCCAGTGATTTAGCTAATAGAACATTCCGAATACTCGTGTTTACTTGCAGTAAAGTTTGCAATAACTGTTGTTCAATGAGACCACAGAAATAATGCTGAATGCGACGTAACTTCGTTTGTTTTTCAGTAGAGTTGGAATTCCCCCAAAGCGTGTCAATCGCATGACTGATCAGCAAGTTCATTTCGCTTAAATCGATCATTGGTTGTAAGAGCAATTCACGCAAAATAGGTAAACGTTTATCAGCATTGCTTTCGCAAATGAGGAGCAAGTCTTTTCGTTGCTGTCCACTTAGTTCCAGCATTAACTGGTGTAATTTTTTTCCGGTCATGGTATTTCGTACTACTAAAATAGATTATTCTAATTATAAGACCATTGCAAAATTCATTAATCGAGGCGCTATTAAAATTTAACACCGCAGTTTACATGTGTAAATGAGGATGTTGAATTTTTGAAGGGATTTTGCAAAGGTCTTATTATAGAAGGTTTTGTCTTCGGATACTTTCTAGGTGAATGGCCTCTAAATATTGTCTCACAAAGGATTCATCTAATGCTAATTTTTGTGCTTTTATTAAATTGCGATCGATCACTTCAGCCCAACGATTCGATTGTAAAACAGTCGTATTGTGTTCTTTTTTGATTGTTCCAATACGCTGTGAAATCTGCATTCTATTCGCTAAGAGTTGTAATAAATCATCATCCAATTGATTGATTTCTTCCCGCAAATAACTCAACTGATGAATAAAATCTTCGTTCCCATTTGTTGCACGTTTCCAAATTATTTGTTCCAATAACTCGCTCAATTCTCGTGGTCTTATTTGTTGCGCTTTATCCGTTAAAGCCTGTTCTGGTGCACAATGGGTTTCAATCATAATACCATCATAGTCTAGGTCCACACTTTTCTGCACAATTGACTTCAAATTCTCGCGATTCCCACAAATATGAGAAGGATCAATGATCATGGGTAATTCTGGCAATAGGCGCTTCATTTCAATCGGAATTTGCCATACTGGAGGATTGCGGTAAACTGATTCACTGTAAGATGTAAATCCACGATGAATCAAACCAATATTTGTAATGCCCACTTTCTGAAAACGTTCAACGGCACCTATCCAGAGCTTAATATCCGTATTTACTGGATTTTTGATCAAGATTGTTTGATTTGTTCCCCGTAAAGCATCTGCTAATTGTTGCACACTGAAAGGATTCACAGTTGTTCGTGCACCCACCCAAAGCACGTCTACATCAAAATTGAGTGCATCTTCAATGTGTTTGGGTGTTGCGACTTCAACAGCAGTTGCTAGACCTGTTTGTTCTTTTGCTTTCAGTAACCACGATAACGCTCGAGTTCCGATTCCTTCAAATTGTCCTGGAGAAGTACGAGGTTTCCAAATTCCTGCTCTCAGAATATCGGTTTTACCTTCGCGTGCCAATTGTTGGGCGGTTGTGATTAATTGTTCTTCGCTTTCAGCACTGCAAGGTCCAGCTAGAATGATGTTCTTTTTAGTGATGATGGATGCGTTTTTTGTAGACATAATTATACAAGTTAATGAGTGATTAATTCTGAAATAGGAAGTTTTGCTCCTTTGTAAATCCCTAGAATTCGCATAGAAGTGGCAGTAAACGCAACTTCCGTTAATGCCTTTTCTAATTGTTGCTTCGATGAAAATTGAATATCGAGGTGAAAAGCATATTGAGCGGTGTTATTTGGAATGGGAATACTCTGAATTTTAGTAAGATTTAATTCGGCACGATGTAATAAGGTCAACAGTTTTGCCAACTCACCAGCTTTATCATTCAGTTGAATCGTAATAGAAGCTTTATCGGCATCAGGAATAACATCATTTCCTTTTGTCAACACATAGAAGCGGGTGTAATTCATGCTTTCATCACTGACATTGTTTGCAAGAATTTTTAAACCGTATCTGACTGCGACTTCTGGGCCAGCAATTACAGCAGTTAAATTGTCCGATTTCAACGAAACAAGTTCAGCAGAAGAAGCTGTGTCTTTGAATTCTGTTACACGAACTTGTGATAATTCAGATAGAAACTGCTGACATTGACCTAAAGCCATTGGGTGAGAAATGATTTCACGAATTCCGTCAATTGTTGCTTCTTGTTTTCCCATTAATTGTAATTCGATGGGTAGAAAAGTTTCACCTATAATGGATAAATCGAATGATTCAATCAAACCGTAATTCAATAAAATACTCCCTGCAATCTTATTTTCAATTGCAATCAAGCCATAATCAACTTGATTTGAACTGATTTTTGAGCAGACATCACGGAATGAATTACAGTGAATGGTTTGTATGTCACTGCCGAAGTATTGATGTGCTGCCAATTCGTGAAATGAAGCGACTGAACCTTGAATGGCAACTGAATTTGATCTCATATCTATTTTTTTAATTGTTTGTTAAATGCATTGGACAAAAAAAAAGCCCTCGTTGAAGAGAGCTTTCATGTGAATACACGGTTATCTCCTCTTCCGATCGAAGTTGTGGTAAAAGAAGAAAAACATGTAGTTGTTCATAATTATGATTGCTGTTAAATCTGAGCCAAAGGTACAGCGTCAAACCTGAGTTTTAACAAGCAGGACAAAAAAGTGAGCAAAAAAGTGATTTAAAATAAAAATATTAATTGTTCATATATGATTGTTATTCAATTATATATGAAAGATTAAGTCAGTTTAGCTATAGGACAAAAGTGCCTTTTATGAATCATTATTGTGCGTAAAATCGATCGCCCATTGTATTTCTGTTGGGACAAAAGATTGATTTACCGATAAAGTATGTCGGTTTAATTACAAGAAATCGAAAAAAGAAGAATATAGCCTAATCGCGCAACAAGTAGGCGTAACGTTGAACCGTGTTTTCCAATCCTAAATAAATGGAATCAGAAATAAGCGCATGTCCAATCGATACTTCGGCTAATTCAGGAAGCGACTGTTTGAAAAAGCGGAGATTGTCTTGATTTAAATCATGACCAGCATTGAGTTCCATGCCCAATTCAACGGCTCGTTTTCCAGCAAGAATATAAGGCGCAATAGCTGCGTCTTTTCCTTTATGAAACATTTCTGCATAAGGACCAGTGTACAATTCAATGCGTTCTACTCCAGTTTTTGCAGCAAAATCAATGTTTTCAAGGTTGGTGTCTACAAAAATTGAAGTGCGAACACCCCACTTTTGTAATTGAGTAACCAATTCTTTTAATTGTTGAAGATGGGTTTTTGTATCCCAACCGGCATTGCTCGTTAAAACATGCGGTGAATCGGGCACAAGTGTTGCTTGAGTAGGGCGGATTCGCTCAATCATATCCATGTATCGTTGATCAGGATATCCTTCAATATTGAATTCTGTATTCACTACTCGTGCTAAATCAATAATATCTTGACTGGTAATATGTCGTTCATCTGGACGAGGATGAACTGTAATTCCATCTGCTCCAAAACGTTCACAATCAATAGCAACCTGAGCTACATTGGGCGTGTTTCCGCCACGCGCATTACGAATTGTTGCAATTTTATTGATGTTTACACTTAGTTTTGTCATTAGAGTACTTGTATTTTCAAACGTTGTTCGCCAAGTTGCATGACGTACATTCCAGCTGGAAAATTAAGCAAATCAATGATTGTTTCGGTTGTTTTTATATCAAATTCTTTCACAATTTCTCCAGTGTAGTTATATAATCGTGCTGTTTCCCCCACTTGTTCAGTTGAAAGTGTAGTAGATGTTAAAGCTGGATTTGGAAAAAGTTGGAATGAAACGGTTGAGTTATGACTTAATGAAAGTTCTGGGTTTAATGCATCATCACAACTCCATTGACTGTATGCAATAGAAGTTTGTTGAGACCAAGCAGTAAAAAGATCCATTTTTTCTCCAATAGTTGCCCATTCGAGCGTATTTCCACCTTGTACTAATGCATCAATTGCATTTAAAACAGTATCTATTTTTTGAAGCGTATTCAGTGTGTCTAAATCACGGCAATTAAACATGACCGTGAGGGCGTAGAATTGATCATTGGGCCATAAACCGTTTTCTAGATCAGCTACATTTTTGTTGATGAGGTTAACAATCCATTGCACGCTAGTTGTTGTGTCAGATATCACGGGAGCGCAACCATTACCGATCATCCAAAGATTTGAATCTGGTGCATGGGTATAGAAATTAGTTTGTGAGTCGCCATCTTTTGGTTTCCAAACTCCATAATCATTGGCATCTGATACATGGTTCGGGCTTCCACCACCCCAAATAATTTCGGCTTGCCAAGGAAGATGGTATACACTTCCAATCACTGGATTTCGATAGGGAGTCCAATCTTCGTTGTTAAACGGAGAATAGAAAAAACCACCAACTGTATGAGTCGAGGTGACCCCACAACTATCGAGTAAATGATACACATCTGAGATATTGTAATTGTATAAGGGAGCTTGTTTTTTATTCCGTGGGTCAATTTGCATAATGCCACTTGTGTAAAATGTTTCTATTAAATCGGAAGGATTTGTGGCAGCATCTTCCCAGCGGAGCGCACCTAAAACAAATTTAGAGCATGTTTGAAAGTTCCATTTTCCATTGATTGACTGCATTTTATCTAAAATGATCAGTAGCGAATCGCGTGCACCAATGTACGCAAGAGAATCGGTATCCCATGTCTCTCCAACCATCTCATTATGAGTACCGAGGTTGATGTATAATTTAGGCGTTTGAGAAAATGACATCGAATGAAAAAACACCAATAATAAAGTCAATAAGAGATTCGTTTTCATAGTAGAAGTTTTATGAAAGATAAAAAAAAAATAAATCAAAAAAAACTAGTTTGAAATAAATGGTTGAAGCAAATAATTCGCTACTTTGGCGCATATCATGATAGCAAGAGACGTAATTACAGACGAGATACCGCCGTTGATTCATAGTGACTCCGGTGAGAAGGCATTGCGCTGGATGGAAGAGTTTAAAGTTTCCCATTTGCCAGTGTTAAAAAATGGAAATTTTGTTGGTTTGATTTCTGAAACAGAAATTTTAGACCGAAAAGATTTAGATCAGCCACTGGATGTGTTGTTTGATCATCTTCCCCGACCGTATGTGCTTGATAATGTGCATGTATTTGAAGTGCTTTCCAAGATGGCTGAACACCGTATTTCTGTGTTGCCAATTTTAGATCAACAAGAAAATTACATTGGTTGCACGAGTGTACATCAATTGATGTGTATGATCGCAAATACGGGAAGCATTAAAGAAATAGGAGGGATTATTGTGGTTGAAATGAATCGTGTTGATTATTCAATGGTTCAAATTGCACAAATTGTAGAAGGCAATAATGCGAAAATTTTGAGTTCGTATATTATGTCTACGCCAGATTCAACCAAAATTGAGGTAACGCTAAAAATCAATGAAGTTGATTTGGGACGTATTATTCGTTCGTTTGAACGCTACGACATAGTTGTGAAAGCTAGTTATCAGCGAAGTTCAGATCAAGATGATTTGCAATTTCGTTATGATGCTTTGATGAATTACCTCAATATCTAGCACATGCGAGTTGCAGTTTACGGTAAAAAAGTAACCAAGCAAAACATTCCTGTTTTTCAGCAGTTTTTGTCATTGATCGCTCAATATGGTTGGAAGCCAGTTATTGAAAAAAAGTTGCGCGAACAATTGATACAAAAAGCAGGTTGGGGTGGCGATTCCGAGCAATTTGAATCGAGTCAAGACTTCAAAACGGGGATCGATATAGCATTCAGTATAGGTGGTGATGGTACCTTTCTCAAAACAGTATCCTATATCCGCGATAGTCAAGTCCCCATTTTAGGAATTAATACTGGTCGATTAGGCTTTTTGGCCAATGTAGGAAGTGAATTTTTGGAAGAAGCCATGGAATTGGTTCAGAAAAAACAGTTTGAATATCAATTGCGTTCTCTTTTACGGGTAGAAACAGATAAACAATTGTTTGGAGAAGAAAATGTTGCACTGAACGAGTTAACAGTTCATAAAAAAGATACTTCTTCAATGATAACAGTTCATGCTTATTTAGACAATAAATACTTGAACTCGTATTGGGCTGATGGCTTAATCGTTTCTACACCAACCGGTTCAACTGCTTACAGCTTGAGTTGTGGCGGACCAATTATTACACCTGGATGTCAAGTTCATATTCTAACTCCAATTGCCCCGCATAACTTAAATGTACGACCAATGGTTGTGCCAGATGCGTTACCGGTGCGCTTATCAGTAGAAGGTCGAGAACGAAATTATTTAATTAGTTTAGACGGTCAGTCAAAAAGTTTGAAACAAGGTGAAGAAGTTGTGATCCATAAAGCTGATTACATGATAAATGTGATTAAATTTGAGGACAATAACTTTTTGGATACAATCCGCAATAAAATGTTGTGGGGAATTGACAGGAGGAATTGAACTACTACAAAAAAAAGGAATTATGAAGTCGAAGCGCATTTCACTGGCAGATATTGCAGAAAGTTTAAGTATTTCTAAGTCGACAGTGTCGTTTGTTCTCAATGGAAAAGGAAAGCAGTTTAATATCAGTCCGAAAACACAACAACTGATTTTAGATAAAGCCAAAGAACTGAACTATGTTCCAAATTTTTTCGCAAAAGGACTTCGAGAAGGTAAAACACAAACAATTGGTTTGGTTTTAGCAGATATTTCCAACCCATTTTATTCTGAATTGAGTAAGGCGATTCAAGAAACACTCTATGCGAAAGGTTATAGTTTGTTTATTGTTAGTACGAATGACGATGCAGGAATGGAAATCAAGCTCATGCGCGATTTAATTCTTCGTTCAGTTGATGCGTTGATTATTGCTCCTTGTAATGGGATCCCAGAACTAAAACCCGTTTTAGATGAAACTCCGATTCCAGTTGTTTTTGTGGATAGAATAGGCGATGAATTTGCTGATTTTGTTGGAATTGACAATGCGAGGGAATCGGGTAAACTCATTGAATTATTTTCAGTAAAACCGAAAAAAGTTGGAATTATTCATCCAATAGCTTCTGAAGTAATGACGATCCGCTTGCGTATTGAAGGGGCAATTGAAGCGTGTAATGAACGCGGAATTCCATATGAATTGTTGTGTATTTCTGAAGATCCAGATAAAGCGAATGCTCAAATCAGTGAATTCATGCAAAAGGGTGTCGATTCGTTGGTGCCTTTAAATAATAAGGTCGCTTTATCAACACTTGCAGCGCTAAAACGCTTGAATATTGCAATTCCAGGTCAAGTAAGAATGATTTCCTTTGATGATAGCGAAGCATTTTCGTATTTCGCGCCACCTATCACCGCTTTACGCCAACCAATCAAACAAATTGGAGTAGAAACAGTTGCGCGATTATTGGATCGATTAAAAGAATCTACTGAACAACGCAAGCATTTGATGATGGAATGTTTGTTTATTGAACGGGCTTCGCATTAAATTACTGCTCATAAATCCGTTGATGAAATTGCAAAAGTTGTTTGATTACGACTTCAGAAATGTGTGTTTTCAATTTTTTCGTTTGTCTTAGCAAGATTGTACTATTTAGTCTAATGAAGGAAGATTGAAATATCCCGTTCGACTGAGGAAGATCGCAATTTTCAGTCTAGCGAAGTAAGATTGTAATATCCCGTTCGCCTTTTCAAGATTGTAATATTTAGTCTAATGAAGGAAGATCGCAATATCCCGTTCGACTTAGCAAGATCGTAATATCCATTCTAGTGAAGGAAGATCGTAATATCCCGTTCGCCTTAGTAAGATTGTAATACTTTTCGGCCACCGCTGATTACGTTCGAGCGTATAAAATCGCAATTCAAGCCTATGCTGCCCAAAAAGAATAGCTAGATTACATTCAGCCAACAAAAGTTTTACCCACAAAAAAAGGATGCACCAAAGCGCATCCTCTTTCTCCATCCCAGTTGAAATGTACTTAAAAACTTGGAGAACTTATCGTTCTAAATGTTTTCATCTGTAGTTTTGAATTCTTCGGATATTTCACCGTATACCCAATTTGCAAATTAACTGACTGACCTGGTTCAATCGTTACTTCCCATTTCACTTCGCCGGTTGCTTCGTCTTTTGTACCACCGCTCAATTCGTCAACAGTAACCGTGATTTCAGCGTTGCGTGAAACTGGAATTTGGTCATAAACATCAATTTTCACTGCAACATTGCGGTTGTTTCGAATTACCAAATCATATACATACGTGTCTTTGCGACTACTACCAACAACTTTTCGTTCACTCATTTCTGATTTGAGTTTTCTTGCAACTTGGATCTTTGTGTCGCGACCAAAAGAAAGTGCTAGCGTATCGCTGACATTACGTGTGTCTATTTGACTAACTCCAACATAATTTCCACCGAAATACACATTTGTTGGGCCAGGAATCAGATCTAAATCTTGCCATCCAACAATATTTGCCAATAAAAACGCACCTTGATCTAGTTTTGGAACACTTACATGTGTAAATGTTGCAGGAATACTAATTTCCTTGATATCTACCATATATGGTTTTGAATCAGATGGGCACGAGAACGTATTTGCAATTGGAAATTCAGCCGTCAATTCTGAAATTTCAATTTGTTTCATTCTCACTGTACTCGTCATAGGTCTTTTACCAGAAGAAATATTCGTCCATTCTTCCGCATTGCGCGCAAATTTTTCATTCCCTTCGAAATTTTTGTCCAACATATAGTTATCGTAGACACGTTTATTGGCAATGTTAATTTCATTTTCGGCTTGAGAACGGTAATCCGATTGTTGAATCTCTTGTTGCACATAATAATTGGTTTGCTCTTGAGCTTGTCGGAAATAATCGAGGTACCATGGAACGAGTGTTGGATGTGCTGCTGAAAGTTTCGGATCACCTGTTGAAAGTGTCAATACTACATCTTTCCATTCATTCCCAGTATTGTTGTAGACTTGTGCTTTGTATTTTAGTGTAATTGGTTGATTCAAATCTACTGCTGAAAGATCATAAGAAGCTGCCCAACCACAGTCAGAGACGAGGTATTTTAAAGTGGCATCTGTTGTAAAAGCCTCATTACAATCAACCAGAATAATCACTTGATTACTCCGCTGATTTTCGTTGTAATTGAGTTCTGTCAATTGAAAGCGTGTACTTGCAATCATTTCTGAAAGTTGGGCTTGTTCTTTGTTGATTTTAGATAGTTGTTTGTTAATTTCAAAGGTTCTAGTACGGAAATAGTCTCCTGCTTCCTTCAACTGGGCAACAGTAATATTTTGATTATTTCCACCTAAATCGCGATTGGTATTCATAACCGCTAACTCGGCGTTGAAAGCTCCACTCAAATCAAGGTTTGCTTGATGACGATCTTTCATGTTTTCCAACGAATCTTTTAATACATTGATCCGCGGATTGAATTGCTCTGCTGCCAAAAAATCAATTTCTGTGCTCATTGAAACAATTCGGAATGTCCCAGAACAATTGAATTGTATTGAACGCGGATCGGCATAAGCAGAAATTCCTGAAAAGATTAGTTTGTTACGTCCTTTTGATAATTTAATAGCTGTTTCATGTGTCATTTCTCCAGCTGTAAGAAACAGTTTCACCTTCTTTATCTCTGATTTAACAACTTGTTCTGTCATTTTCTGTGCAGAAACTGCAAGGGGTAAAAACAATAACCCAACTATCCATTTTTTCATAACTCTCATTTTGGTAGAGCAAGTTACATATAAATAGGAGAAAGGTTCATTGAGTGTCTAAATGAGGGGTGAAAATTATTTCGAGGTGTTAAGACACTTATTAGACGATTTTTTGACATTGCATTTCACGCCTACGAGGTGATGGTTGTTCCATGTTTAATTGGTTAAACCATTTTGTCCCGCTGGGACAATGGACTTAAGTTAAGAAAGTCAACCTTCACAATTTCGTTTAATTATCACCTAATTTCTAGAAAGATGACTGAAATACAGCTAGTCACATAGTGACGTAATAACGTAAGCTAGTTACGTAGTGACGCAATAGTGTAAAACAGATCTACAAACTACGTTTTACCCCGTTAAGGGTAAGATCTAAAAAACAATCCTTTCTTCTAGGTTTAGTAACTAAACTTTACAACCCATCTAGGACAATGGATTTAAGTTAATAAAATCAACCTTCACTATTTGGTGTAAATAGTACCTTCATTCTTCAAAGTGATGATGAACTAACATTAAATTATATTTAACAATCAATTAAAAATAAAACAAATTGTGAAATAAAGTTCTATTTTTGCATCAAAAAAATCAAAAGAAATGGATTACCTGTTTTTATCTACGTTAGCCGAGAAGTTTGGTACACCTTTGTACGTGTATGATGAGTCTAAAATCATTGCACAATACCAACGATTAAAACAGGCGTTTGGTAAACAAGAAGTGAAACTCCATTATGCCTTAAAAGCATTGAATAATATCAATGTACTAAAAACCCTTCGTAAAGAAGGTGCTGGCTTAGATGCGGTTTCCATTGAAGAAGTGTTCCTCGGTATAAGAGCTGGGTTTGAACCAACAGAAATCATGTATACTCCCAATGGCGTTTCGTTTGAAGAAATTGAATCTGCCGTAGAATTGGGAGTAATGGTCAATATCGATAATCTTTCTATTTTGGAAAAATTCGGAGCGAAATATGGAGCAAGCGTTCCCGTTTGTGTGCGTATCAATCCGCATATTTTAGCTGGCGGTCATGCGCATATTTCAGTTGGTCACATTGATTCTAAGTTTGGGATTTCCATTCATCAATTGCGGCATATCAATCGCATTGTGGAACATTATCGCATGCGTATCATTGGTTTACACATGCATACCGGTAGCGATATCATTGATGCGGATGTATTTATTCAGGGAGCTGAACTACTTTACCAAGCCGCAGCATCTTTTCCGAATTTACAGTTTATGGATTTTGGAAGCGGGTTTAAAGTTGCTTATAAAGAAGGCGATATTGTGACACCAATCGAAGAAATTGGAGCAAAAATCAGTGCTTCATTTCAAGCATTTTGTAAAGAATATGGCCGAGAATTGGAATTGTGGTTCGAACCAGGGAAGTATTTGGTAAGTGAAAGCGGAATCTTACTTGTTTCTGTGAATGTGGTGAAACAAACAACATCAACGGTTTTTATTGGTGTTAATAGTGGGCAAAATCACTTGATTCGTCCCATGTTTTACAATGCCTATCACCGAATTGAAAATTGTTCAAATCCAGAAGGACAGCAGAAATTGTATTCGGTTGTTGGCTATATCTGCGAAACGGATACATTTGGTTATGATCGTTCAATTACAGAGGTGCATGAAGGTGATGTATTAGCCATTCACAATGCTGGAGCGTATGCTTTTAGTATGAGTAATCAATACAACGCTCGTTTACGACCAGCAGAAGTGTTGATCCGTGAGAATGTTGCTCATCTCATTCGTAAACGTGAAACGCTCGAAGATATTTACCGTAATGAAGTGGAAATCGTTGAGTACTCGCTAGTGGAATCAAATTAATCCCATTGGGGTTTTCTGACCTTTTTTTCCGTCACATTTTCTGCCTCCGCTATTTTTAGCCGTTCCGCAAGAGGATATAGCAAGAATTAGTACTAGAAATAAACTGGAAATAACAACAATACTATTTTTGGACATGGGAGAAAATTTATTGGGTTTTCTCCTACAACGAAGAAATTGGAGGTTTATTGGCATTCGGAATTAAATCAGTCGCGATTTTTGCTGAAAGTAAGCACAAAGGGATTCCACCTCCTGGATGTACACTCCCACCAGCGAAGAATAATCCGTCTACTTTTGAGAAATTCGGGTGTCTGAAAAATGCCGCCATTCGGTCATTGGAACTTGCACCATACAATGCTCCAGCGAAACTACTGGTTCGTTCTTCAATGCGAATAGGGTCGAGGTAATCTTCTTCTTCAATCAATGCTTCAATGTCTTCATTGAGAATACGTGAAAGTTTGGCAAGAATGGACGATCGGATTTCTGTGCGCAAAGTTTCCCAATCTTGTCCTTGATTATGCGGAACATTGACCATCACAAACCAATTCTCGCACTTTTCTGGCGCATCTTCTTTTACGATTTTAGATGAAATATGAACGTAAACACTTGGATCATGAAAAGCGGTTTTGTCAGTGAAAATCGCATTGAATTCGCCAGCATAATCAGCACTAAAAAACAGGTTGTGTACATCTAGTTTCGGGAATTGTTTCTTTATACCCCAATAAAAGATCATTGCCGAACTCGATGGTTCTTGTGCAAGCGTTTTTTTGGGAATAGGCGTTTCCTTGAGTAAGTGTTTGTAAGCTGGTTTGATATCGCTATTACACAGTACAATCTTGCTTTCATGAAAACCTGTGGACGTTTGTATTCCAACTACGGATTTGTTGTTCACCACAATTTCAGTAACACGTTCATTCAACTGAAATTGAACACCTAACTCTTCCGCTAATCGTACCAATGATGTGGTGATGGAATGCATTCCTTTTGTGGGGAAAAAAGTACCTATTCCATGTTCCAAATGTGGAATGATATTCAAAATCCCAGGTGCTGCATAAGGATTGGAACCATTGTAGGTTGCGTAACGATCAAAAATCTGGACCAATTTCGGATGATTCAAGGCTTTTTCGTTGGCTTTATGCATCGTAGTGAAAATATTCAACCATGGAATATGAACCAAACAATTGAGAATGTCTTTTGAAAAGTAATTGGAAAATTGATGCAGTGATTGTTCTAAAAAGGCTTTCGATGTGGCGTTGTAAATGAGTTTACTGCGATCAAGGTGTTTCGCTAATGGGGTAGGGTCTACGGCTAATTTCGTGGAAACTTCCTCTAATAATTGCGGCCTATTTCCGAAAAAACGCAGAAAAGTACCATCTTCAAAAAAGTAATGAGCAGTGGTAGGAATTTGTTGGTAGTTAAAATAATCTACCGGATTTTTCCCTACTAATGCAAACAATTCATCCACTAATTGTGGTAACGTAAAAAGCGATGGACCAGCATCAAAACGGTAATTCCCCAATTGAAGAACGGTTAATTTTCCGCCAACATAGGAGTTTGCTTCGAAAACATCAACTTGATAGCCTTTGGTTGCTAACCGAATAGCTCCTGCAATACCAGCTATTCCTGATCCAACTACGATTGCTTTATCTGACACCTGAATTCCTTAATTTCTAATATAAACAATGAATAAGTAAATTGTTTACGAATTAACTGTAAAGATCGCGAAAAACGCGAAAGTTAGCTATTTCACCTCCATTTCACCTCCTTTAATAATCAACCAAAATGCAAAACCCACTTCAGCGATTGCCATTGGAATACCGAGAATCGTTTCAACTAAGGCAATTTTATCAAGCAAATCTGGGAGAAGTAATTTTAGGATGTGCAGAGAAACATATCCAATCCCAGCAATGAGCATAAGAATTCCAAATACCTTGGGAATCGCAACTGATTTTAACATTAAAGATGCTAATCCAATGAGGTGTAATCCAAATACGATGAGACCAACTGACCAAATCACATCAAACGCATTAATGAAAAATAATGTCAATTCGTTTAATTGCTCTGAATCAAATGATGAAAGATGTTCGCTCCCGCTTACGAGTACTATTACACAAATTAGATTCGCAATTGCAACTGCGAGAATACCAGCGTAAATCAATCTAAACCAACTCGTAAGTAGTGAAATATGCTGATTCAATTGTTTGAAAAACTCGTATAACGACCAGGCTACAATCACATCTAAAACAAGGATAATGATCCAGCCAAAGATCCCCAAACGGAAAAGTGATTCGGCTATTTTTATGTGATGATAAGTTGCAGCTGCATCTCCAGGAATAATGAGGCCATTCATTACATATCCAATTGTGAAACCAGCCGTAATTGCCATAAGAAGAAGTGAATACCCAGCTGTTTTTGCCATTTTTCGTTGTGTCAACGCGTTTGTTGTCTCTGCCATGTTCGTTTATTTAGTTTTTAATACTCCGATTTTAAGTGATACAAAACTAGATAGATGCAATTTTAATTTCATTGACTTTAGGTAAGAAATAGGTTTAGAATAAATTTATATAAGTGATATGAATACTATATTTGTTTCACACGAAAAAAGGAAATCATGGGAAAGGCAATTGGAATAGGTGGTGTTTTTATCAAATATGCAGATGAAAAAGCAATGAAAAATTGGTTTGAAACAGCCTTGGGATTATCCTGTAATGACTACGGCGTTTTGTTCGCATTTAATGGCTCAGACCATCCAAAAGGTTATTTACAACTAGGCACGTTTTCGAATAAAACATCCTATTTTGGGAATGATTCTCAGCAGGTAATGATCAATTTTCGTGTTGATGATCTAGAAAGTTTGGAACTTCATTTACGTTCTTTGGGAACCACCATTTGCGATACCATAGAAAGCTATGATTTCGGAAAATTCCTCCATATTGAAGATCCTGAAGGGAATCGTATTGAGTTGTGGGAGCCTATCGACAATGAACCTGAAACGACGGAAGTGCATGTAACTATGCGTTAATCGAACAAAGTTGTTGCTGTTTTCACACGATTACTTTACGAATGAATACGTGTGAGTTGGGTAATTTTTAACAACTATGTAAAATGAGAAGTTTCATGCCTTAAACCTAAAGCGAATAGTTTAAGGAACAAAATCAGTAAGTTTGTTCGTATATAGTACTCGCTTATGTTTAAATTTTTGCAACAATTAAAAGTGCAACTAACCATTGTTGTTCTACTGGTTTTTGTGCTCAATTGGAATACTTTTTCGAACGAATATGCCCTTGATGACGACATTGTGATCCACCAAAACTTAAATGTACAGGCTGGTGTGTCAGGAATCGGGGAAATTCTATCAACAGATGCCTTTCAAGGATTTTTAGACTCACAGGGAGCTGAATCACCACTTTCTGGTGGACGTTACAGACCGTTGTCAATTGTAACCTTTGCTTTGGAACAATCTTTTTTTGGTGAAACCTATGGTCTTGAGTACCGCGAAGAACTGGAGCGGTTGCGACGACTTGAGAAACATGGGGCGACTCAACAAGAAATTGGTGATCAAATCAAAAAGTTAGACACGATTAAGGCAAAAATTCAACAAACAACACTTCAATTATCAACGGTACGCCATGTCGTGCAAGTTATCCTGTTTGCACTTTCCATGATGGTGCTATTGGTGTTTTTAACACGACATGTATTTGTCGATAAGCCTCTTCTTGCATTTGCAACCGTATTGCTTTTTGTTGCTCATCCTGTTCACACAGAGGTTATTGCAAACATTAAGAGTCGCGATGAAATCATGTCATTGTTATTTATAGTACTCACATTACACTATAGTTTTAACTATATCAAGCATCGGTCTGGAAAGAATTTAGGGTTGTTATTACTTGCGTTTTTACTAGCACTCCTCTCAAAAGAATACTCGATGGTATTGCCGTTTATCATTGTGGTTGGGTGGAGTTCTTTGCTAAAACTGGAACGAAGTAAGTTAGTCAATCCAGCATTGATTGGTTTATTTGGTGTTGCAGCAATTTTTATGCTTATTCGCTTCACCACATTCAGTAATTCGGATTCTGGGAGCAGTATTACGGATGTACTCAATGATCCCTATTTATATGCTGAACAAAACCAAATTATGCCTTCGAAAATTGCAGTCTTACTGGAATATGGTCGCGTGTTATGCTATCCCAAAGCACTTTCATCCGATTATTCATACAATCACTTTGCCTATATAGACAGTACCCATTGGAAATATTGGACATCAATGCTTCTTTATTTTGGATTGGTCATTGGTTTTTTATACGCATGGTATAAGCAAAAAAAGATCGCGTTTCCATTGGCTATTTTTATCGCATTCTTTTTCTTAATAAATAATACGGTGTTTAATATTGGAGCAACGATGGGAGAACGGTTGGTGTATCATTCGTCTCTTGGATTTTGTATTATTATTGTAATGGGGCTTGAATGGATCTTGAATAAAGCAAAACGCAGCGAACATTTTAATAAAATCGTTGGCTTAACATTGCTCGTGCCGATTCTGGTTTTATTCTCCTTTAAAACAATCAACCGCAATCCTGAGTGGAAGACTAATTATACGCTTTTCTCAAGTGATATAAAAACAGTTCCGAAAAGTGCGTTGGTCAATAATAATGTAGCAACCGAGATTTATAACCGTGCATTTGCAACATTTATAGCGTTCAAAAAACCAACAAAGATCCAACAAAAAACCTTTCGAAAAGAGCTGAAAAGAGCAGTCGGGTACTTTAATAAAACACTCGTTATTCATGACCGTTATGTAGTCGCCTTTATGAATCGAGGATTGTGTCATTATTACTTGGGAGATAATGAAAAAGCAGGAAATGATTGGGTTAAAGCAGCCGAATTGTTCAATGGTCCACATTCATTTCTGAAACGCAACTCGTATATTTTTTACAATGAAGGTGTCGCTTATGGTTCGAAAAAACAGTACAAGGAGTCAATAAAACCTTTATTTATCGCATCTAAAATGAATCCTACAGATGGTGTTATTTGGAATAACTTGGGAGGAGCGTACTTTATGACAGGTCAATTTAAATTGGCAAGTGATGCGTTTGCAAAAGCACTGCAACTCAATCCGAACCTAGTTGATGCTAAAAACGGGAAAGGTGCTGCTGATAACATCTATTTATTGGAGCAACAAGTAATTTCTGATTCCACCAACTTAGTTGCTCGAAGAGAACTGGGAATTGCGTACCAAAATTGTGGTTTGCCGAAAGAAATTTTAACCGTTAAATTGTAACAAGGTATGATAAACGGTAAAAAAATAGTGGTTGTCATGCCAGCCTATAATGCTGAACAAACTTTAGAAAAAACGTATAATGAAATTCCACATTCTATTGTAGATCAGGTGATTTTGGTGGACGATTTTTCTACGGATGACACAACTGAACTCGCGCAAAAACTAGGGATTTCCATTGTCATTCGGCATGAACAGAACAAAGGATATGGTGGAAATCAAAAAACCTGTTATGATCGTGCGCTTGCAGAAGGAGCTGACATTGTCGTAATGCTTCACCCGGATTATCAGTATACACCATTGTTATTAGAGGCAATGACTTATCCGATTGCACACGGTTTGTTTGATGTAATGATGGCATCGCGCATTTTAGGAAATGGAGCTAGGGCAGGAGGGATGCCGTTGTATAAATACATTGCGAATCGTTTTTTGACCTTGTTTCAAAACATACTCATGGGGCAAAAGCTGAGTGAATACCATTCTGGTTACCGTGCATATAGCAAAGAAGTTTTAGAGACGATTCCCTATCATCAAAATTCGGATGATTTTGTCTTCGATAACGAACTATTAGGACAAGTCACTTATGCCAATTTTAGTATTGGAGAAGTTACCTGTCCAACCAAGTATTTCGCTGAAGCCAGCAGTATCAATTTTCGCCGTAGCGTGAAGTATGGAATGGGTGTGTTGCGTGTTTCACTTACCTTTCGACTTCACTGTTGGAAAATGGGATCGTATGCTATTTTTAAAGCATTAGATTCTAAAAAATAATATTAAAAGAAAATCCGATCAATCGATGTTTTACTTCCATCGGCTGTTGTTATACGTAAAAGGTACACATGCTGACCGTTTGTATTCAGTTGAATAGTTCGAAAATGTTCAATTGTTTCTTCTGGTGAAACAATGTGCTGACCGGTGATCGTAAAGAGTTCAACTTTGGCATCAGCATCAAACAATTGAAGGGTTAATTTTCCGCCATCAAAAGAATAATTTTTAAGTAATTGTTGATTATCCTCCGGATTACAGGATATACCTGAAATGATATCAGAGAATTCAAACGAACCATCGAGATCTACCATTTTTAAGCGGTAATAAACTGGGGTATTTTCATCCGTAGATTGAATATCAAAAGAATAATGTAATGTAGTTGTTGATTCTCCAATTGCGTCCACTATTCCTATTGAAGCAAAATCTTCCAAATCGTAACTTTTCTCGATTTCATAGTAATCAAAACGGTTTTCGGATTCTGAAGTCCAGTTGAGTTGTTCAAGTTCGTTCTCACAGTCGATAGTGAAGGAGGATAATTCAACAGGTAAAGCAGCAGGAATATTGAGCTTTGCAACATAAAAATCAGCGAAACCATTAGAATTCAATGCCACATTGAATGTTGTGCCTAGTGAATTTTGACCTGTAATCCAGTAATTATTAGTTCCTGCGAAGGCAATTCCTCTTCCAGCTGCGAGAGATGCTTGTGGGCCAGCAGAATTGGTGTTTTTAGTAACCCATTGTACAGTACCTGCACCAGCAGCATATTTTACTACAAACATATCGTCAAATCCTCCACTATTGGTGTTGGTAAGGGGTGAACCGTTAAATGTTGTTGGGTTAGTAACATATTGTCCCGTAATAAGTACTGAACCATTACCATCTACTGCAATTCCATTTGCTCTATCAAGACCAGATCCAACAGCAGCTTTCGCCCATACAAATCCATTGGTAGCAACAGAATAACTCCCCCACCAAGCGTCTTGAATACCTGCTGAAGATGCCGTTAAGTTTATCCCACCAGGTAATGTCATATTATTCGTAAATGCGCCACATACCATAACATTAGTAGTGCTCGGATCGTAAGCACAGGCTATCGCATCATCGGATGTTGCTGAACCAGATCCTACAGCTCCAAGCCATGCGCCAGTAGCCGAATTTAATTCAAGTACGCACATATCAATACCTCCAACCGAGGTAACATTGAATCCTCCAAAATCGGCCAATCCAGTATTTGTAGTACTAGCAACAACAATTTCCGTTGTATTTTGATCATAACAGATTCCTCCGCCAAGTGTACCATCATTCGTAGTAGAACCACCGCTAGCCATCCATACACACGCTCCAGTTGTTGGATTCAATTTGCTTACAAAAATATCACTACCACCAAGAGAAACATTTCCACACGCTCCACTCATGGTTGAGTTAAATGATCCCAACACATAAGGATTACCAGTTGGGTCAAGACACATGGCTACACCACTATCTAAATTACCTGTTCCTCCCATACTAACCGCCCAAATCCAAGCACCAGTAGTGCAATTGAGTTTGGCAACAAATGCGTCCGTACCAGTTCCACCATTAGGTGTAAGGTTTATCAATCCTCCAAATGCTGTTAACGCACCGTTGTAACTACCCGTTACATAAACACTTACGCCATCCGTACAGATTCCACCAGAAGGAGAGCCATTATCGGCAGCGGTACCACCAGCACGTACGGCCCAGCGATAAACTCCTGCAGAAGTGTAGCTTGCAATGAAAATATCGTTACTACCATTTGAAGTAAGATTGGCAACACCAGCTCCTAGGTCAAAATCAACTGTATTGGTAAACTGACCAGTTA
>Ga0209512_1000551_pt1 | contig 58933 bp, 59 predicted proteins | sample frozenSSSSmetaG_FD_184142 | JGI IMG/M metagenome (GOLD analysis project Ga0209512, IMG submission 184142) | Glacier valley bacterial and archeal communities from Borup Fiord, Nunavut, Canada, to study Microbial Dark Matter (Phase II) -... | ecosystem: Environmental > Aquatic > Freshwater > Ice >...
AATGTCATACATCCCTTGATGGGTTGGTCCATCAGCACCAACAATCCCGGCGCGGTCGAGACAGAAGAATACAGGTAACTTCTGAATACAAACGTCGTGAACAATCTGGTCGTAACCGCGTTGGATGAAGGTAGAGTAAATCACCGCCACAGGACGCATACCTTCGCAGGCGAGTCCAGCGGCTAAGGTGATGGCGTGTTGTTCCGCAATTCCGACATCAATATATTGATTAGGTAACTTGGCTTGCAACTTGTCTAAGCCAGTTCCCGTTGCCATTGCAGCAGTAATACCGATAATTTTCGGGTTATTCTCAGCAAGTTTAACTAAGGTATGAGCAAAAACCTTAGCATAAGCCGGTGGTTTAGGTGAAGTTGCCGGAATTGCTTTGCCTGTCGTGACATTAAAAGGAGTTTGGGCATGATAGCCAACTTGGTCATTTTCGGCAATTTCATAACCTTTACCCTTTGTCGTCGCCACATGCACCAAAACAGGTCCCGGCATTTTGTGTGCTTGTCGGAAGGTGGCAATCAACTCTTCTAAATTGTGCCCATCAACAGGGCCAACATAAGTAAAGCCAAGTTCTTCAAACACAGCACCAACCTTCGGGACGGCTAAGCGCTTCATTCCTTCTTTAATCCGTCCCAGTTCCGGAGACAGAGATTCACCAACGAAGGGGATTTGCTTGACTTGTTCTTCCAAATTCTCGGAGAGAAACTGGACTGGCGCACTCAGACGCATTTTATTCAAGTAGCGTGGAATCGCCCCGACATTCGGAGAAATTGACATTTCGTTGTCGTTGAGGACAACTAGCAAATTGGTCTTAGGTAAATGTCCAGCATGGTTAATGGCTTCGAGTGCCATCCCGCCAGTTAGCGCCCCGTCACCAATGACGGCAACAACTTTGAATTTTTCACCTTTCATGTCGCGAGCTAGAGCCATCCCCAACGCTGCCGATATACTGGTGGAAGCATGTCCCGCGCCAAAATGATCAAACTTGCTTTCGCCACGCTTCAAATAGCCCGCAATACCGTCTTTTTGTCGCAGTGTGTGGAAGCTACTGTAACGTCCAGTAATTAATTTATGGGGGTAGGCTTGATGCCCTACATCCCAAGTAACTTTATCTACATCCAAATCTAGCGTCTGGTAAAGTGCCAGCGTTAGTTCTACCACACCCAATCCTGGACCTAAATGTCCACCAGTTGCTGCCACGGTTTGCAGATGCTTTTCTCGAATCTGATGGGCAATTTGTTGCAGTTGCCGAATCGATAAACCGTGCAACTGATTGGGATGGGTAATTTCACTCAAGTGCATGTCAGTGTTCCCTCTGGGTGTCGTCTACCTGGAGACATCGTCCCACTCTCAACCATCTAGCGGATGATTTAGGCGGAACCTGTCATCAGTCATGAGAATGACATTATCGCTCAATCAATCTCAGAGATATCTTATTTTAAGCCTAATAACTCTCTAGAGATGCGAAATTCGGAGTCTTTGATTAATTTAGAGACTTCGGGTTTCGCAGAGCGACAATGTTACCAATTTGTAACATTTTTCCGGCTTCCGATGGTGGGATGCGTGTATTCACACTTAATCGGTAGAAATGAGTAAATTGTGAGGTAACTGCCCAATCAGGTAAGTTAGTGGAGCGTTTGTTCACAAATATTTTTGGGAAATTTGGGTAGACTTCCCCAGTTAAAGCATCTCTAGTCGGTACAGGACAGCGCTGACAAGGATAAGTCCCTTCAAACTGAACGTCTCCTAGCCAAAAAGAGTAAATTTCGCTCTTTTCTTCCGCAAATAACCGATCTTCCCAAAACGCCGGAGTATCGTCAATTTCAATATTTGTCCGGAAACGTCGGCGGATTTGCTCAATATCTTCCTCAAACCAAGCCGCCACCGCTGCTAAAGTTGCTGTACTTACCACTGTCGGACCTGTTGAATTTAGGTCATCGGGAAAGCCCATTTCTAAGTTTTCCTGCAATTGGACATGAAAGCCAAAAAAATCACTAAACCAAGCAGCCATCTGCTGACGTTCCTTGTCTAAATGAAAAACTTGGGGTGCGTGATTGGGAGAACTCAGGGTGACAATTCTATTTTCAAGGTCAAACTGCGATCTCACTAAGTGTATTTTCTCCTGACGCTTGGCATTGACAAACTTGCCATGATCGTCAATGATCGCTAGCTCGCGGTCATATTGTAGTGCGCCACCAGAAAGAACTGTCGCCCGGTCTACAGCAACACCATCTAGTGACTTGATGGGATAAATAATTATCTTAGCTATGTGTGGCAACGCAAATCCTTAGAACTCAACCGAATAATCTAGGATACTCCGGAAATATAATCATACCAATGTCCTCTGCCGATTACTATTTAAATAGCCAGTTTTTAAGGATATTAGGGCATGACCGCAGCAGCAGACCCCGTTAAGTTGATGAAGCAAGAAGTAGGCAGAGCCGCCGCTAACCTTGTCAAATCCGGTTCCATTGTCGGTTTGGGTACGGGGTCAACCACAGCATTTACAATTCAATTTTTAGGCGATCGCCTCAAGTCTGGCGAACTCAAAGATATTGTTGGCATTCCCACATCGTTTCAGTCGGAAGTCCTAGCTAAGCAGTACGGTGTCCCTCTCACCACCCTTGATGCTGTTGACCACATCGACATCGCGATTGATGGCGCAGATGAAGTCGATCCTCACAAGACTTTAATTAAAGGTGGTGGTGCAGCACATACCCGTGAAAAAGTCGTAGACTACCTGGCAGAATTATTCGTCGTTGTGGTTGACAGTGGTAAATTAGTTGACCGTCTCGGTTCTACTTTTGCTGTCCCCGTAGAAGTGATTCCGATGGCAATTACTCCAGTCATGCAGGCACTTAAAAAACTCGGTGGTAAACCTGAACTGCGGATGGGTGTCAGAAAAGCTGGTCCTGTGATCACTGACCAAGGCAATATGGTCATTGATGTCAAATTTGATAGTATTCCTGACCCAGGCGAACTCGAAAAAACTTTGAACAATATCCCCGGTGTGCTGGAAAATGGCATCTTTTTTGGTGTCACCGACATCGTTTTAGTTGGCGAAGTTAAAGATGGTAAACCTTTAGTGCGGCAAATGTAGCCAGCAAGTGTAGCAAATTTAGGCTGGAGATTTTAGATTTAAGTTGGAATCTAAAATCTCAATGATGATGCAATACAGACGATTTGGACGCACTGAGTTACAAATGCCAGTATTCTCTTGTGGTGGCATGAGATATCAGTTTAAATGGCAGGATGTCCCCAAGTGGCAAATTCCTAGTGATAACCAGCAAAATCTCGAAGCCACGATTCGTCGGTCTGTAGAGCTGGGCATCAATCATATTGAAACTGCCCGTGACTATGGTACTTCTGAATTACAACTAGGACAAATTTTACCTAAGTTTCCGCGCGAACAATTAATTGTCCAAACAAAAATCGGTCCTCGGGCAGATGCTAAGCAGTTTCGCGAGACTTTTAAACAGTCAATGCGAAATTTGCAGTTAGATTATGTGGATTTATTGTCAGTGCATGGCATTAATAATCCAGATCACTTTGAGCAGGTGATGCGTCCTGGTGGCTGTTTAGACGTGATGCGAGATTTACAAGCCCAAGGCAAAGTTAAATTTATTGGCTTTTCTACTCACGGGTCGACTGAGATTATTTTACAGGCGATCGCGACTAATCAATTTGATTACGTGAATTTGCACTGGTATTACATTTATCAATTTAATTGGCCAGCAATTGCTGCTGCTGCTAGTCATGATATGGGAGTATTTATCATCAGCCCCTCCGATAAAGGTGGGATGCTGTATAAACCATCACAGAAGCTAGTTGAACTTTGCGCTCCTTTAAGTCCGATGGTGTTTAACGATTTATTCTGTCTGAGTCATTCTCAAGTACATACCTTGAGTTTAGGCGCAGCTAGACCGGAAGATTTTGACGAACATCTGAAGACTTTAGACTTGTTAGACCGCGCCTCGGAAATTTTACCGCCGATTTTGGCACGGTTAGAAGCACAAGCGATCGCGACTTTGGGAGAAGACTGGGTGAAAACTTGGCATCAAAATTTACCCACAATGGCAGAAACACCTGGGAACGTGAATGTGCTGATGATCTTATGGTTGAGAAATCTGGCTCTAGCTTACGATATGATCGAATACGGCAAAATGCGCTACAACTTGCTCGGTAGCGGTGGTCATTGGTTTCCCGGTGCTAAAGCTGACCAAGTAGGCAATTTAGACTGGCAAAAATGCCTGCAAGCTAGTCCTTACGCTGACAAAATCCCTCACTTCTTAGCAGAAGCACACCAGATGTTAGGTGGTGAAGCAGTAAAACGTTTGTCTCAGAGTTAATCGCGCACTATACAAGGACACAATGATACCCGTCACCTGTCAGAAACGCTGGCTTCTCATACCGATGACGGGTTACATCTGACAGATGACGGGTATATGACAGATGCATATGACAGGTTTAAACCCTTGCCCAGTAATTGCCAAAACCGCCGAGTAAAACTGCGTCAAAACCTGTACCTAAACCCGTGATTAAGCCGAAAGTTGCAACAAATAGCGATTGACTCCGACAACAGCCAGACATATTTAGGATCTGTAACGGCTAAATACTTGCGATCGCATCACATCAGTCTGACTTTGATATACTATTTAATGTGCGATTATCAAACTAGTCAATACACTGGAAATAAATCATGACTCAATCGCTACAAAAAACATTTAAATTTGAAGAATTCTTAGAGTTTCTAGCAGAGCAGCCGGAAACAACTCGTTACGAACTATATGATGGAGATATTATTCAGATGCCACCACCAGTTGGAGATCATGAAAAAATTGTAGCATTTTTAACAGCTTGTTTAATAGAATGCAACCTTCGTCAGCGTCGTTATGGGATTCCTAGAACAGTACTAGTGAAACCAGAGAACAAACAGTCTGGTTACTATCCAGATATTCTTTTATTAAATCTTCCTAATGAGCGTGAATGAGCCAAAATGGGCGAAAGAATCAACTGTAAGCTCTGCTGCAACAATTCCTTTAGTGATTGAAGTAGTTAGTACAAACTGGAGAGACGATTATCATAAAAAACTGGCTGATTATGAAGAAATGGGGATACCAGAATATTGGATAGTCGATTATGCTGCCCTGGGTGGCAAGGATTTAATCGGCGACCCCAAACAGCCAACTATCACAGTTTATTCCTTAAATGAGGGTGAATACCGTACTACTAAGTTTCGCTCAAGCGAGCACATCTACTCGCCAACATTCCCAGAGCTAAATCTGACTGCTGGAGAAATTTTTCGCGGACAATCTGATTGAATAGTAGCAGCGATTGGAGGGAATCTACCGCTGCTTCATAAAGTGATCTATTTTGCAAGTCAGAGCTTCCTCCGATTGAGAGACTATCACGCTCCCTTCTTCAAATCGCGGCTGTCTCTGAGGAGCTTGTGGTCAGTATTTGTGCTTACTCTAAGGTGGTTGGTCTGGGAAGTGGGAGATTTTTACCTCAAAACTTGACATTCACTCAGCAGCGCGATAGCCCGAAGGGCTGAAGGGCTTTGCGCTATCGCATCAATGATACTAATAGCCTGAAGTATATGTTTGGACTTTCAACTACCCGTAAACAACTTGTTTCCCCAGTTTAAGCATGTGTTTGAATACGCCGCGATATGCCAGTGGATAGTTACAGTCTAAGAGTCGGCGTATTCATTCATATGCACCACCAATAACCTCATTTATTTGTAAGGTGGGGATACTTTACAACAAGCTTATTTAACAACTTGTAATGGTATTTATTTGGGTTGACGCTTTCTATATAAACCGACTCCACAAATGCCCAATACAATACCAATTGCTGCATTCGGTTCTGGAACTTTGGTTTGAAAAGAACCACTTACGAAAGACCGACCTCTTACAGGAGCAGTTGGATCTAAACTGAGCGTGTATGTATCTGATATTTTAAGCGTACCCTTTGCACCAGTGAATTCACCCGAACCGCCCATGATAGTAGAAATACCACTAGCAGACGCTGTAAGGTTTGGTAAGTCAGCCATAGCAGTGGCAGTACTTGTTCCAAACAGTTTATTATTGCCGCTTCCAAAAAAGGTATCAGCGAGAATTGGCAGGCCGTTTATACCAAATTCTGCCGCGTCTGGACCTGCTGTTGTTATACCAGTCGTAGGGTCAAGCCGAGTGTAGCTACTACTTGCAATATTAGTCAAACCGTATGGAGCATCTGCGCTCGTACCCGTTAAAGTTACTTTTGATACTTCAGGGCTAATCGGTTCAAATTTATTTACTACGTCGTAGATGGCATTAAACGGATAGGTCGTTTGGGCTTCAACTTTGGTTGTATCCAGCCCGAAGCTTAAAGCTGCGATTGCTGGAACAAGGAATACACTGTACGAACGCATAGAAAAATTAGGCATAACGGGTATAAAAAATTACTAGAATTTTGTATGTGTAGGATTCGGGAGCAAATTTTTGAAAAACCAAATTACCTAAAAGCTTATCATACAAATGTTTAATCAGTATACGTAGCAAGAATAAAGTAGGATTCCTATAGATAGAGCTTATAACGCTCTCCAAACCTTTCCCCGACACGGGGAGAGGCTTTAAAACCCCGCTTCCCTCGTAGGGAAGGGGGAGAGGGGGGTTAGGTTTATGTATAATGTGTGGAATTTAAATCTTTTCTGGAGATGTCTAGTGGGTAAGAAATGCGTACAGGTTCAACAATTGCAGGACAGTGATATCACTGATGTCTAAATGTGGAACTGGCAATTAAACCAACTATGGCACAAACTTCGGCAACCAGGTGTTTATAGCACCATAGCCCGAGGTGCAGCAGCGGCTTTAGCTATTCAAATCTTGAGTATCGCTCTCAATTACACAGTAAATGTATTGCTAGCACGGTGGATGGGGGTTAGCGATTATGGAGTTTTTCAGTACGCATATACAATTAACTTGGTATTGTCATTTGTCGCAGGATTCGGTGTATCTGGTGCCGTGCTACGCTTTATTCCCGAATATATAGTAAAGCAAGATTGGCAACATCTACGAGGTATTCTTCAGAGTAGTTGGATACAAACTTTGGTTGTGAGTGTAATTATCTCTGGTTGCTCAACCATTTGGCTAATATGGCAAAACACTTTAGTTGAAGTTAAAAATTTCACGTCTCTTCTGTTAGGTATATGGGGAGTACCTTTACTAAGTCTATTCAGATTACAGCAAGACACAGCTAGAGCATTACGACAAATTATTTTAGCCTTTACACCATTTCAATTAGTTTATCCAATACTACTGATTGGGATTAGTTTTTTTTGGTTGAAAGTACACCATAATTTGAATAGTGTATTAGTACTTAGTTTTTCTCTAGGAATTTTATTAATTTTACTAGGAATACAGCTTCTATTATTAAGTCGCTTCTTTCCTAGAGAAATAAATCATGTTAATTCGGTAATTAACTGGCGTTATTGGTTATCCGTTTCTTTACCATTATTGTTTCTTGATAGTTCTTTCATGGTTCTCAATCAAATGGATACATTGTTAATTGGAACAATGTTAGGAACAAAATCTGTAGGAATTTATAATGCAGCATCTCAAACTGCTAGTGGTGTGAATATTGTTCTTGTAGCAGTAAATTCAATAGCCGCCCCAGAGTTTGCTTCTCTATATGCTAAAGGTAATATTTCCGGACTTCAAAAATTAACATCTACAATTGCTAAGTGGATGTTTTTCCCGACTTTAGTCATAGCAAGCGGTTTGATTTTATTTGCCGAGCCGATCCTCAACCTGTTTGGATTAGATTTTGTTGCTGGTAAATGGGCAATGATATCATTAGTATTAGGACAACTGGTAAATGTAGGTTCAGGTTCAGTAGGTTATTTATTGATTATGACTGGGCACCAAAACCAGAGTGCTAAAGTAATTGGTATCTGCGCTTTAATTAATATCGCTCTTAACTTCATGGCAATTCCCACATTGGGTATTCTCGGTGCTGGATTGGCGACAGGATTTTCAATGGCACTGTGGAATATCTGGCTGAATGCTTTAGTCGTTAAGTATTTAAATATCAATCCTTCTATCGTTACAGCTTTGACAATTGAGCATACCAGATGAAAATGATCCTTCAAGAGAAGTCCGTGCTGATCGAGACTCAGGTGATTGAACAGGGGCTGACTGAACATGCGATCGCAGCAGGTATTGAGCCGCGAAACTACCAACCATTGGTAATCTTTCTCTATGATGACAGGGAAACCGCAGTCGGCGGATTAGTAGCGGAAACCGTCTGGGGTTGGCTCCGTGTGAAGGAGTTTTGGGTCGCTGAGTATTATCGAGGTCAGGGGTGGGGCGCAAAGCTACTCGCATTAGCTGAGAGCCATGCTATGGAAAGAGGATGTCACCACGCGTTTTTGGATACCTTTGACTTTCAAGCGCTGAGCTTCTATCAGAAACAGGGCTATGAAATCTTCGGGTCTTTGGCGGACTTCCCGCTTTCTTCATGAGAGGTACTTTGTGAAGAAGTGCTTAGTCAGAACGGAGCGAGCAGTCTAATGTGGCGTTTGCGCTTTTGTGTGTGATACCTGTGTTGATACCGCTGATAAAGTATAGCTAAGGTTGTACTATTAGCGCTACCAGGATTATCTATGAAAGTTGAGTCCGTCTTGATTAAGAACTTCAAGCGTTTTGACCACCTTGAAGTATCTTTCAAAAATCAAAACCTCAATACAATTAGCAACCGCTTTTTAGTGTTGGGCGATAATGGTACAGGAAAAACAACTTTGCTCCAAGCAATTGCACTTCCCTTAGCACTGGCAACCCGCCAAATTCAACGAGTCACTGATTTTGACTGGCTGGGGTTTCTTCCTGGACGCTATCAACGTTGGGGCGCACCGCAAATTGAACTCGAAGTATTATTTACTCCGGAGGAAATTGCTGCTACCCGTGCGTTATTTAAAAGATGGGTACCGACACAAAGAGCAGCATCGTTTATAGAACCAGGTGATAGCCAGCGGGTCCGTCTTGTTCTTGATGGCGAACGTTGTTATGCTCCAAGTGATGCCGAATATCTTCAATTTGCTGGACGTTACTATGCACGCAGCTTATTAGACACCGATCCGACGGTGCGCTCTGAGTTTTACAATTTACCTGGCATTTTCTGGTTTGACCAGTTCCGTAATCTTGGTGTGACGCCGCAAAGAGAAGAAAATGGTATGGCTGCGGGAGGAGCTATTACTGGTAAATCCTCTACGGGAAGAGTATCTTTTGAAGTGGGTGTGGCAAGGTTGCGAAAGTACCTCAACGGTTGGAAGTTTGCCCAACTTACTCATACTTCTAATGTTGATTATCTGACGCAACTAGAAAACTTATATACAAAAATTTTACCTGGACGCACTTTTGCCGGTGTAGAACCAATGCCTGGGTTTGATTCTCCTACACCCGAGGATTACTATTTTCTCATTAATGACGGCAATCGCTCATACGATTTAGTTGAGATGTCAGCCGGTGAACAATCGGTATTTCCCATACTCTACGAGTTTGTACGCCAGCAAATTGCTTATTCCGTAGTACTAATTGATGAAATAGACCTCAACTTACACCCTCCTGCTGCCCAGCTATTAGTACGACAACTTCCTAAACTTTGTCAAACCTGCCAGTTTATTGTTACTACTCATAGCGATGCTGTTAGCGATGTAATTAGTGAAGGTGATACCTATCGATTGCCTGGAGGATCTTTGTGTCTGTAAATATTTTATACTGCGAGGGTGTTGCCAAAAGTCCTGATGTACGAATTATTTCTGCCATTGTTCCTCCCGGTTGTGTAGTACGACCAATTGGTAGCAAACAAGGTTTGGCACAAAGGATACTAGGCGGGAAAGATGTACGGACAGGTTCAACAGTTGCAGGGCTAAGAGACCGCGACTTTGATGATGATGATTCCGTACCAAGTGGTCATCCTAGAGACTGGTACATTACGGATGGGGGTACCCAAGCTTCCTTAGGTTGGTACTGGGAGAGGAAAGAGATAGAGAATTACTTGATAGACCCCAAGGTAGTACGGCGATCGCTTGGTGATAATGCACTACCAGTATCTGAGTATCGCGCAGTCTTACAACAATCTGCCGAGAAAATAACTGCTTACACCGCAGCCCGAATTACGCTATCTCTTTATCTCTCATCTCGTCCGTCACCACCAAATAACTCATGGGGAGAAGAACGCGATAAAAAAGAGGGCTATCGTTTTCCTAAAGATAAGGGATTGAGCAGCATTAACTGCAAAGCAGAGTTAAATAATATTATTAAGCAATACGAACAGCGGCTTGCTTCACCTAAACGCAATCCACTCGAAGAATTTGAGAGATTGCTACCCACTTGCCAATATGGTGGCTGTCGATTTGAAAACCAGAATTTTTTAACTTTTTTTGCAGGTAAGGACTTGCTTTACGGAATGAGGGAAGAACTTCCTGGATTTGGGTTTCAATCCCCAGTTATTTTCCGTGACAGCATTATCAAGGGGATCGAAGAAACCGTCGAAGATGTTTGGACTTGGCTACCGGAGTGGCAACGACTGCGGGAATTAATCGCACTCAAATAATACCACGAGCGTTTGGCTACATTTGGTGACGGCTGAGAATAGAGCAAAGCTTGCTTTAATAAAGATGCAGATTTAGTTGAAGTAATTTTGGTTGGAAAGCGCAATGATGACGAAATGTATAAGCAACTTAAGCGCTTATTGAGTTAGCGGCTTACCGTTCATCCTATACTGTACCAAGTTAGTCACTGATTCGTGAGAAAAACGTGGTGAGCAACCAACTAGAACTAATTCAGCATCAGGATGCTTATAGCTTCAACGAACAGGTGCGGGATTTCTTACTGCGTAATGAAGCATTGCATCATGCCATGTTAGCTCAGTGTTATGCACTGACTCATCCGCTAGAACCGTTAAAGAAATGCCCTGAACTGATCACTTTAGAGTCCAACGGAGAAGTCGTCGCTGTAGCGATAAGTCATTCGGGCAAATCCGTTTTCATTTCAATGCTGACTCAGGAAGATGGAGTCGATTTACTGGCACAACATTTGCAGCGGCATGGCACTTTGTCGATGGTAGATGCTCCACCGGATGTCGCGCAACGCTTTGCCCAAATGTGGACTCAGATCACTGAGCAACCCCACACACCGGGAATGACCATATGTGCCTATCGTTTAAATGTGTTTCGCCCCTTCATCTGGGCACCAGGTCAATTACGACAAGCGATCGCAGCCGATATCCCTCTCGTTAGCCAATGGTATGCTGCCTTTTGCGAAGATGCTTTTGGTCGCCTGACAAACGATAGTCAGGATTGGGCAACTCGTCAAATCAATCAGGGTAATGTGTTTCTCTGGCAAGATGGCGAACCAGTTTCGATGGGATGCAGAATTGGACAGACCGATAACGGATTTCGAGTCTCGATGATCTTTACTCCCTCAGAACATCGCCGGAAAGGCTATGGAAAAACCTGCACAGCAGCCGTGACTCAACGGTTACTCTCTGACGGTCAGCGTTACTGCTTTTTGTATGCAGATAAAAATAATGCTTTGACCAACCGGATGTATCATGCGATCGGTTATGAACTGACGGGAGAGACGCAAATTTATCGTTTTGCCCAAAAATGATTTTGATATGACTCCATAAGTGCATAAGTTAGTTTTACTTCTCCCTATAAGAATACAAGTTTGTACATTTGAAATTTTGTGCAAATAAGCATTTGTATTTTTTATTACCTACAGGGATTATGCACATCAGTATTACAGACAACCTCAAAAAACGTTTTCATGCGACTTGTGCTCTACAGGGTTTGAAGATGAGTAAAGTAATTAATGAGTTAATTGAACAATGGCTAGAAAAACAACACAATTCGTCAGATAAGTAAGAAGCTAGTGTCACAGACGGTCTAGCGATGCATCAAACCTAGTGTTCAAACGATATTTTCCATAATTGGAGGTAAGAAAATGAAGCAAACAATCTTAGTTTTGGCAGCGAATCCTAAAGGTACAACACCGCTGCGCTTAGATGAGGAGGTACGCGAAATCGATGCTGGACTACAGCGATCATTGCATCGTGATCAGTTTGTCTTACAGCAAAAGTGGGCGGTGCGACCAAGGGATATTCAGCGGGCAATGTTGGATCTCAATCCTTCTATTGTCCATTTTTCTGGGCATGGTACCGGAGAAGAGGGTTTAGTATTTGAAGATGAAACTTGTTTGGCAAAACTAGTCGATGGAGTCGCCCTAGCAGGACTGTTTGATTTATTTGCTGATCAAGTTGAGTGTGTTGTACTTAATGGCTGTTACTCAGAAGTACAAGCAGAAGCCATCTCTCAACATATTAACTATGTGATTGGCATGAACCAAGCAATTGGAGATCGAGCAGCAATTGAATTTGCTGTAGGTTTTTACGATGCTCTTTCCTCTGGGCGACCTGTTGAGTTTGCCTATAAATTTGGTTGCGCGGCAATTCGGTTAGCAGGTATTCCAGAACAACTAACCCCAATTCTTAAGAAGAAACCAAATATTAAGGAGAGTCTTATTAATATCAGTTTACCAGAAGAGTTGCTTTTAGAAGAATCTGCATCTGAGCCATCTCCGGAACTAAGCGACTCTGATAAAGAAATACTTACAAAACTCTTAATACGTAGTGGACGTGCAGAATATTCGGCACGAAAAGCACTTTGCATAAAAGTTGGAGTTGAACCAAATAAACTTGGATTTTTAAGGCAATCAACCGATGCTGACTTTGCCTTAGAGCTAATTAACTATTTGGATAGTATAGATGACAAACAAGCTCTTTGTAAAATCTGCTCTGAACTTGAAATTGTCTTTAAAAGAGGTAAGTACGCGACTGATTTAGAAAATATCAAATCAAAACTGAATTCTCGTAAGATCACAAGTTAAAAGTATGTCTCAAGAAAGCTTTTTAAACGAATCTGATATAGACACGTTAATAAACCTTTTACTCCGTAGCCAACAATCAAGAACACGAGAAGCACTATGTTATAGTATTGGAATCGACCCCAAACGACTTCAATTTATCAAATATTCTTCAGATTCCGACTTTTTTCAGCTACTTATTAGTCATTTGAATGAAATAGATGAACAAGAAGCGCTTTGCAAGCTTTGTTGCAAGGAACTATTTCCGGCTTTTCACAATGGAACACATGCCCCTATTCTAAATGATATTATAGCCAGACTCGATTGTCATCAAAAGCTCACTCCGAATTCTCCCAATAATACAGAGCCAATTCCATCGTCTATTTCTACTTCTTTTTTCAGCTTTAATTCCTTTGAACAAATTACTAAAAATAAAATAATTACAGGTAGTGCAATTCTTCTATTTGGTTTATCAGTGTTTCACTTATATGAGAAACTTGTAAGCCCATCCCCAAATCTTAAGCAGGTAGACGACTGCACTACTGCTCAAGCTTGCAACGACCAAGGAAATACTTCGAGCAATAATAATAATAATCGCGCCATTGATTACTACACCAAAGCCATCGAAATTAACTCGGAATACAACTTAGCTTACTATGGACGAGGGCGTGCTTACAGTAGCATGAAAGACGACGACAGCGCGATAAAAGACTTCAACAAAGCCATCGAAATTGACTCAAAATATACCGCAGCTTACTACTACAGAGGGTTAGTTTACAAAAACAAGGGTCTTAGAGATAAAGCTATAGAAGACTTCAAGAAAGTCGTGAACTTAAAGGATGATGTTAACTTAAGCCAACTTGCAAAACAACGACTTCAAGAGTTAGGCATCAGATAGCAACAATAGTATAATTGTTGGAGCTTGGCAAAACCTGAGTCTACTTGACTTTGGACTTCCACATGTAGCAGTACCCAAGTTTCTTGACCATCTGTTCGCCAGACTTTCACTAACTTATCTAAAAAGCGCTTGTTATGTTAATAGATGCTTCGCAGACTACCTACTGTGATTAAAGCAATTGTACTGGAGAAATACAGCATTCGCCTGCTGGTTATAACGCTTTCCGAGCAGAACAATGTAAAATAATTACAGATAGTTCAACTGCCGTTGGAGCGAGAGTGAATATAGAAGACTTCACCTCGACTTCTTTGTTTCCCTACGCGCGAAAAACTTTTATCTCGTGTTATTTAATAGTGCATATTGGCATTAGTTATAAAATATGCATTATTGATAATGTCAAAGATGAATATTGCAGTGGAAGATCGCCCGCAAGTCAAAGCTGAATGTTTGCGGTTGTTGACAACGTTAAGATTATATCCAGCGCGGATGCAAATGATTTCTGGGTTTGTGGATACATACTTGGACTTAGATATACTTGAAAAGCAAGTCTTTCAAGCTACTATCGATACAATGAATTGAACAGATAACGAACTGGGGAAACATATGGAGATTGTGACAAGTTGGGCACGCGAAGCCCTGGAAAAAATGGCAATGAACTTATTACGGCGGGGAATGCCTTTAGAAGAAATTGCACAAGTTACAGAATTGACTGTAGCGCGGGTACAGCAGTTACAAGCACAACTGCAAACTGAACAAGCTAGCGGCAGTTAAAAAATTTGATTTATAGGTTGACGTGGCAATAGTACGGAACACTAAAATGCTTTACGTACTATCGCCCTACTAAAACCGACAATCGTTTGGCTCCAAAATGAAAAGCGGCTGTCACCTAACTTAGACGAAGCGAGAAAACTTTACGCGTCTGCTGCAACAGACTTGTTAGACCCTATATTTACGACTACAGCAATGACACAAATTCTTCGATGCTTAACTCAATATCTCGGATAATTGCTCTTAACGTTCCTTTAGAGATTTCCGAGTGGTTTGGAATAACAACTTGGGCAAACGGTTCATCTCTTCGCATAATAATGTGGCTGCCTTCTTGTCTTTTTTAATAAAAACCAATTTTTTCTAGAACCTTGATGCACTCTTTCCCTGAAATACTAGGTAACTTGCTCACACGACCACCAAGAATGTTTCAAAATTGTCTTCTGGAACAGACAAACCATCCTCTTTTAGAGCAGTCACATAGCCTGCAATGGCTTCCTTTATATTTGACAGAGCCTCCTCTTTAGTTCTTCCTTGGCTATTACATCCCTTTAAACTTGGGCATTCCACAACCCAATAACTATCTTCATCCTTATATAAGATTACCTGTCTTGTGTGCTGGTTCATAGGTGAAAATCATATAGTCACTTCTTATTTTATTTTAACATAAAGTTATCTTTTTGCTACTGCTGACTGACTTAAGCATTAAGTTGAGACAGCAGCACTAACACTAATGATCGTAGCGGCGAAATACTTGATGCTGAATTTATTTTCAGAATACTTCCTCAAGGCTCATATTACACCCAGAATGAGTTTCCAAGAAAAGCTGCGATTCTTCTTCCTAAAAATTTGGAAGCAGGAAATAAGATTTTACAAGTATTGCATCAAAGAGGAGATCATGAAAATAGAAAAGGTTATTATTCAACAAAAGTCATGAATCTATCTCCAGAAAAAGTTAGAGTGAAAAAATTTGGTGGATATACCTTTCACAATGAAGCATATGTTTTAAGTACTATAACTGGCGGTTATTTTAGCGAGCAAAATTTCCAAGAGTGGTATGGCGTTGATCAAGATGGCTGGATCAAACCAGGGCAAATTCTTGTAGAACCAAATAATTATAGTGGCGGAAAATGTTATTGGGCTTATTTTGGTGTAACTGAGAGTGGTAGAAAATTTGTTGCAGGAGGATTATTTGACAACCAAAAACCTTGGTGGAAATTTTGGTAATTTTATGACTAGAAATATGATTATTTTATACCTCTTATGAGGAAGTGAGTGGCAAAATAATCAAAAAAGCGTTGCATAAAGGCTGATTGTGTTTGAGATTAAGGAAAGTAGCATTATCTCTTTCTTTAATTTCTCGCACCACCTGTAGATTCAGCAACTTCTGTCAAGCTTCATCGATTCTAAGAGAGTAAGCTATAGAAGTAAGCCGAGGAGAATAATTCATTGACTCTATCTTCTGTTGACATCTATCACACTAGATTCGGCAAAATACTTGAGTACATTGATACTCATCTGGACGACGACCTTACTGTCGATCATTTGAGCCGCGTTTGTGCATTGTCAAAGTATCACTTTCACAGGCAGTTCTCTGAGCTTTTTGGGATTAGCGTGTACAGATACGTTCAGCTCAATCGATTGAAGCGTGCGGCTTATCAACTCGCCTTTCGTACTCACAAGCGGATAATCGACATCGGACTGGCGAGTGGTTATGAGAACGCTGAATCTTTTTCTCGCGCCTTCAAGAAGAGCATAAGGCAGACTCCTTCTGAGTTCCGAGAACAGCCGCAGTGGAGTTTTTGGCACTTGACTTATCAACCTTTAAGTGAATTAAGAAGTATACATATGAAACCAGAAATTCAGCCCACGCAAGTTCAAATAATCAGCTTTAAAGACACCAAAGTTGCCGTTCTTGAACACCGTGGAGACCCAAATCTCATCGGAAACTCCGTGAGCAAGTTTATCCAATGGCGAAAACAGAACAATCTACCGCCCTCTCTCAGCGCTACTTTCAACATCCTCTACGACAATCCATCTGATGTCTCACCTGACGACTATCGCTTTGACCTATGTGCAGCAATTTCAAGTGATGTGGCTGACAACCCATTAGGAATTGTCGAAAAAACCATTCCCGGCGGTAGGTGCGCTGTATTGCGACACATCGGTTCTGACAGCAACATTGGCGAGAGCATTACTTATCTATACTCCAAATGGCTCCCGTTGAGCGGAGAAGAGATGCGATTTCCTTTGTACCTTCAGAGAGTCAGTTTTTTCCCTGATGTGCCTGAATATGAGGCAATTACTGATGTGTTTCTTCCCTTCAAGTAAACTCGCACAGATGGCAATTATTCCGGCGATCGCAATCTCCATCACAGGAATAAGCATATTGAGGCAACAAATGCTCCAATGTATTTTTGTAAGGCAACTTTCTAGGGAGAATAATCATCTGCTTCTGCTACTAGCACAAATTCTTCCGTCTTTTAGCACTGCCATTTAGCAATGAGCAAAAATTACTAATATAACAAATTAGTACTAATGTCGCAGTAAAGTTAAAGTTATGTAACAATAACAACAGATTTCAGTTCTTTTGCTTCGCCAATTATTTATATGACTTTGAATCGCCGTCATTTCTTGTTTTTACTAGGAACTGCTGCAGGTGCTTTTGCGCTAGATGCTTGTGCTTTTGCCGATAATCGTAGTCAAACTAGTGCTACTCCAACTCCTACTACCGCTCCGACAGCCGGGGCTTTCCAATTACCGCCTTTACCCTACGCATATAATGCATTAGAACCTTATATTGATGCGAATACAATGGGGTTTCATCATGATAAACATCATGCAGCTTATGTCAAGAACCTAAATGCCGCGATCGCTAAACATCCAGAACTCAATGGCAAAACTGGTGAACAATTGTTACGCGATCTCAAGAACATCCCTGAAGACATCCGCAAAGTCGTCCAGAACAATGGCGGCGGTCATGTAAATCACTCCATGTTCTGGCAAATCATGAAACCAAAAGGTGGCGGCGCACCCACAGGCGCTATCGCTACAGCCATTAATCAAAACTTCGGTAGTTTTGACGCCTTTAAAAAGCAATTTAACGAAGCTGGTGCTAGCCGTTTTGGTAGTGGTTGGGCTTGGCTGATTCGGACTCCTGACGGTAAATTAGCCGTGACGAGTACAGCTAATCAAGACAGTCCTTTCACCGACGGTAATTATCCAATCATGGGTAACGATGTCTGGGAACACGCTTATTACCTCAACTACCAGAACCGCCGCGCCGATTATTTAACTGCTTGGTGGAACGTGTTGAATTGGGACGAAATTAACAATCGCTTTGCCCAAGCGAGTAAAACCGCTTAACGATCATCTCCCCTTTAACTGAACACTATTGAAAATAGTTGCCACTTTCCGCAGGTACAGACAGTGACGGACACTATGAGTTAAAGGCGTAGTGAATTGCTGGATCGACTCAATTTCACCGCCAAGTTCAGTCACAGTTTCCAGTAGTTCTTCTGTTTCACTGTCTGTCCAATTTCCTCGGTAAAGTACAGCCAAACCGCCGCCTTTAAGTAACGGTAAGGCATATCCAGCACAGATAGAAGCTGTACCCACAGCCCTAACTAAGGCAAGATCGTAACTGCGCCGATGCTGAGATTGTAGAGCGATTTCCTCAGCCCTAGCGCACACAGTCCCAACATTAGCGATCGCCAGATCTGTCAATAAAGTTTGTAAAAAAGCGATTTTCTTACGAGTCGCATCCAAAAGTGTCACTCGATACCCAGGATAAGCGATCGCGACAGGAATACCCGGAAACCCCGCACCTGTACCAATATCAATTACATTTGCATCATCTGGTAAGGACGCGATCGCGTCTTGAGGAACTCCGCGCAAAGAATCCCACAAATGTTTTTCCCAAAATTCATCCGCTGCAGTAATCCGGGTTAAATTTAGTTGACGATTACCGTCTAAAATCAATTCATAAAGGCGCTGAAATTCCTGCTGCACGCCCGCTGTTGGCTGCCAATTGAGAGTTTGCTGCCAAATATCAGTCATTTCCGGCAACAACGTTGTTAATTCATTCATTAGAAATAGCTTGCGGTTCTTTTTGTTTAACTTTAAGTGTCGCCGGGTCAACTGCGGCGATTTCACCGTGATTGAGTGTCCAGCATTGGTCAGCTATAGCCAGCAAATCGCCAGCATCATGTGTAACTACGAGCAAAGTCCAATCCTGTTTGAGTTTCGCTAACAAATTTACCAGTTGTCGGCGCATCGACCAGTCTAATCCGGCAGTCGGTTCATCCAATAATAATACATGTGGCTGACGAATCAATTGCACAGCCAAAGCCAAACGGCGCTGCTGACCACCACTCAAAGCCTGAGGAGATGTGTGTAGCGGTAAATGATCCAACCCAACAGACTGTAGCGCCTCTTTCACTCGCTCGATACCCAACTCAGGATGACCTAACCGCAGTTCTTCTAAGATTGTCCCACCACAAAAATGCCGTTCAGGAAACTGAAACACCAACCCAGCCAACTCTTGCAAATGTTCGGCTACTAGTTCTTGGTCTCGCCAATAGGCTGAGCCAGATGTAGGTTCAGCTAATCCCGACAAAATTTCCAATAACGTACTTTTACCACTCCCACTCGGACCAATGATTAACCCTAGCTGCTGCGGGGCTAATTGCAGATTAACTGACTTGAGAATTGCCTCTGGGCTAGCTGTGGGGTGATAAATTAGATTTTTTAGATATAACATCCGTTCTTCTTTACAAATAAAATAACTCGGTCACTGAAGCACTCAACTCTAGCAAAATGAATAACTCCGGAAATATTCAGGCTTTTGCTCTCGAAAGAGCGGTTAAACATGCTGGCTACAGAAAATATCACTCTATGTTCATTGTGACAAATGGACAGCGATCGCGTTTTTAAATTTCGACACCAGGAACCCAAAGTATGTATAGGCGTCAAATTTGCGTAGCGATGTACGGGTTGTAATCTATATTTTGGATATAAAGCAGCATAATTTGTAACATTTACGCTCCTACTATCACAACCGTAAATATTCTGAGGGCTACCATGACTAATCAGCTACCGACTCCCCAACACCTTTTTTCCCTCCTCGCCGCCGTCATCACTTTTAATCTGGGAGTTAACCCCACATTTTCCGCCGATCCCTTTCGCACCAGCAACCAGCACCGGATTGGCGACAAAACAGAAGCCGCATTTCAAGCAATTTTCCGTGATGGCAATTATCCCGCAGCCGATCGCTATCTCCAACAAGCGATCACCAGCGAACCAAATGAGCCACTAGCCTACGCCATGAAAGCATCCCTAGCATACGCGAGTAAAGACTTATCATCACTCGACACCTATGCTAATAAAACTCTAGAAACAGCACAAAAACTGACAGCTACAGACCCACTACGAGGAAATCTCTACACAGCAGTAGGTCACTTCTTAGTCGGAGCCACGACACTCAAAAACAAAGGGACAGTCAATGGTACAGCCGACGCCTTAAATCGCTTGCGCCAGGTCTACGAATACATCGACAAAGCCGAAGCAATCACACCAAACGATCCCGAAGTAAATTTGCTCAAAGGCTACATGGACTTGATGCTAGCAGTCAACCTGCCCTTCTCAAACCCCGACGAAGCAATCCAACGCCTCAAAACCTCAGCCGGACCTCAATACTTAGCAGAACGCGGCGTCGCCATTGGCTACCGAGACCTCAAACAATACGATCAAGCACTTACCGCCGTCAACCAAGCCTTAAAAACCACTGCAAATAACCCAGAATTGTATTATCTCAAAGGTCAAATCCTCAAAGCACAAGGAAAAAACCAAAGAAATTCCGGATTATTGCGCGAAGCACTCAACAACTTCGACCAAGCGATCGCTAAAAAATCCCAACTTCCCGAAAATTTAGTCAAACAAATGGAACGAGAACGCCGCACCCTCGTAGAAGTCCTAGCCAAACCGATGTAACAAAAAATTGCCTGAGGGTTCATACCCCCTGAGTCCCGACAAACAACAGAGGTTAAGGTCAAAAGCATCACAGCCAATCTCAAAATAAACTTAGGAAAATACAAATGTCTTTAAAACAATACGGTGTGCTTAAGTGCAAAGTTATCAAATCTCAACCAGGCACCGAGTCCAATCCCCACTATCAAGTGCAGGTAAGCGACAACCAAATCAACTACCGGATTGCCATTAATGTCAAATCACAAGAAAACCCATCAGAAGTACTCTACTTCTTAAACGATAACTTCACCCACCCCATCACCCAAAAACTAGAAAAACTAGCCCTAGGCTTCAATCCCTTATCCAGTAAACCAGACAACACAGCCTTAGACTATATCCGAGGCAACCTGTTTGATCCCACGCAGATGAAACCACTACCACTATCAGCACCAGGCTCAAAGCACGGACCAAGCCAAGACCTCAACGACCTCTTCGACCTCTACATCCAGCGGGCGACAAATTCCGATGCGGTAGTATACGCATTTGGGCAAAGATTTGGACCAGAAAACATCCCCGATAAAATTTTCCACTTCCAACCCGGTAATGGGATACACGACATCCACATGAACCAAGGAAACGGCGGTAAATTTGCCAAAGATAACGGCGTGTGGCAAGACGGCGGACTGATCATCAACTACCCAGCACGCAAACAATGGGTAGGCATCTTCCTCGCCTTCCAATCGCAATCATTCCACACCGACGACACCACAGGCAACGCTCTAGGACAACAACTAATTCCCACCCTACCCACAGGAATCCGCATTGTTGCCGCCCTTGTCAATGCCAACAGCACAGTCAGCCTCATCAACACATCACCAGAAAAAATCGACCTTAGTAGCTGGTCACTTGCCAACAGTCAAAAACAAAAATATCCACTTGATGGGGTAAAAATCGGTGCAGGAGAGTTGGCTAAGGTACCCATTCAACTCTCACCAGAAGGAGACATAATCACCTTGTTAAACGACCAAGGGATTAAAATCGACGGTGTTGCTTATACCAAGGAACAAGTAGATCCTAACTGGACGATACTGTTTTAGAAACGCGGAGAGCCGCTGAGGTAGCGCAGAGGGACGCAGAGTTGCTCCGCGCTCCTCCGCGTTTCCTCCGCGTTCTCCGCGTTTCAAATTACACCCTCTGCCCAACGCGCAAAATCTGTCCTGCCAAAATTGCTGCCCCAAAGCCATTATCAATATTGACAACTCCGATTCCCGCTGCACAAGAGTTGAGCATTGTCAAGAGGGGTGCTAAGCCGCCGAAGTTCGCTCCGTAGCCGATGCTGGTGGGGACGGCGATGACTGGGCAGTCGGCTAAGCCGGCAACTACGCTGGGTAAGGCTCCTTCCATTCCGGCAACTACGATGAGGACTGTGGCGGCGTCGATGACGTGGCGGTTGTCTAGGAGGCGATGGATGCCGGCTACTCCTACGTCCCAGAGGCGTTTTACTTGGAAGCCTGAGAGTTCGGCTGTGACTGCTGCTTCTTCGGCGACTGCGAGATCAGCTGTTCCGGCGGAGAGGATGCTGATGTTACCGGGGTGTTGAATCTGGGGTGGGGTGGATATGAGGGCGACAATTCTGGCGGTTTGGTAGTATATGAGATCGGGTATTTTGGTTTGGAGTTGGGTGTAGACTTCGGGTGTGATCCGCGTTGCCATGACTACTGGGTTACGCTGGCGCATCACTTCCATAATCTGGACTATTTGGTCGGGGGTTTTGCCTGGTCCCCAGATGACTTCGGGAAAGCCGGTTCTGAGTTGGCGATGGTGATCGATTTTGGCAAATTCACCGACTGATTCGTAGTTGAGGTTTTTGAGTTTGTCTAGTGCGGCATCTGGGGTAAGATTACCGTTGGCAACAGATGTGAGCAGCGATCGCAATGCTTCGGGTTGATTCACAAGTTTTTTACTTTTAGTTCAAACAGATTCCAGAAGGCTCCCCCAGCTAGGGCGGAGAATTTGATATTTTGGACGCGATCGCGGACTGCTTCAAATGTCAATGGATTTACTAGGTGGATGAAGGGTAGTTGTTCTTGGACGATTTGCTGAAATTTGCCATAGATGACTTTCCGCTTGCTTTCGTCTAATTCGCGTGCGCCTTCGATAAACAAGTTGTCAATTTCTTTTTCCCAGTCGCTGACTACCCAACCTGTAATTGGTGGTTCTCCGGCTATTGGTCCTTGGTTAAATTGATGCGATCCGCCGGTACTTGTCCAAATATTCGAGCCTGAGTGCGGTTCTACACCACCACCGCCAAATTTCCCAATGTAACAATCCCAGTCTCGGGCGTTTAATTTTTGCAGGACTACGTTGAAAGCTATAGCTTGGACATCGCCTTGAATCCCAATCTGCAACAGATCTTGCTGAATTTTTACGGCCAAGGCTACTCGTGATGGTTCTTCTGCTTTGACTAGCATGTTAAATTTCACCAAGTTACCTTCGGCGTCTAACAACCGACCTTGCGGGTTATATTTAAATCCTGCTGCTAATAAAGTTTGTTTAGCTTTTGCTGGGTCGTAGTTGTATACTTTTAGACCTTTTTCTGGTGAGAGATAGAAAGGGTTGTTGAGATATATGGGTGAATTCTGAGGTGCTGCTAGTCCACGAAATATGTTTGTTTTCATGGTCTCGCGATCGAGTGAGTAAGCGACTGCTTGTCTAAAAGCTAAATTGCTAAACCAGCGTGATTTAATTGGGTCTACTACTGGTCTACCTTTTGAATTCTTCGCTTTGTTGAGGTTAAAACTCACAAAGGTGGTGGTAGATTCTGGCCCACCGTTATAAATTTTAAACTTACCGCGTTTTTCTTCGCGTTTGAGCAGGGGAAACATTTCCGGTTTCACATCTAAGTCATCTAATTGACCAGAACGGAAACTCACTAGTTGATTGTCTGTGTTTTCGATAATTTCGAGAACAATTCGCTGGATGTAGGGTTGTTGATTTCCTTGAGCGTCTTTACGCCAATAATAAGGATTTGCTTTTAAGATGACTCGTTGGCTGGGTACATAATTTGCCATCACATACGGGCCATTACCGATAATCTTTTTAACGTCTGTGTCGGTTCCCCAGGTTGAGACAAATGTGGGATTACCTTTAGCATCAGTAGTTTTGACAGACTCTCGCAAGATATGCTCGGGTAAAATTGATAACCCGCCAACAAAGCGTAAAAATGGGGCGAATGGTTCGGAGATTGTAAATTCGATTCGGCGATTGTCGAGTTTATTGACTGTAGGGAGAGTGCGACTAGTGCCAACTCGTAAACCGTCTCTGATATCTGTAGGAATCTTTTCGTTGAAGTAAATATCTTGATAACTGAACAAGACATCATCAATCGTCAGCGGTTGACCGTCAGACCATTTTAACCCTTGTTTCAAGGTCATCGTCACTCGTTTCTGGTCTGGGGAAAACTCCCACGATTCAGCCAAAGCTGGTTGTAGTTTGCCAGTTAATCCGTCTTCAGTTAGCAATCCCTCGAAAAGATAGCCAAAGACAGAATATGCTGAATGATTCTGGGTCAAGTTAAAAGTTTCGGGACCGCTGGGTGTGGTGAAAACTAATTCTGGTACTTGCGCTGCTTGAGTTTTAAATTTGCTGGGATTACAACTGGTGAAAGCGATCGCGCTGATTATTGCCAGCACTATTACTAAAGTTCGCCGCCGAAAATGAAACATAACTTTATATTTAGTTTAGTTAACGCAACAATTATTCCTGAAACAGCAAGACAACTGCGTAAGCCGCGATGCCTTCTTCTCTTCCAACCGGACCTAACTTTTCGTTAGTAGTCGCTTTGACACCAATTTGATCCGGTTGAAGTTGCAAAACTGATGCTAACTTGTCGCGCATCTTCGCAATGTGAGGTTTGAGTTTGGGGCGCTCTGCCACTACTACGGAGTCAATATTACCAATTTGCCAACCGCTTGAGCGAATCAATTGGTTTACCTGACTTAATAATCCCAAACTATCTGCTCCCGCCCACTTCTCATCTGTTGGTGGAAAATAATGTCCGATATCTCCCAATGATAGCGCCCCGAGCATGGCATCCATAATGGCATGGGTAAGGGCGTCAGCATCGCTGTGTCCGAGTAAACCGAATTCGTGGGGAATTTCGATCCCACCGAGAATTAAAGGGCGATCGCTAACTAGTTTGTGAATGTCGTAACCATTACCAATGCGAATCTTGCTCATGAATGCACTCCTGGTTCACTCTTATTAGTCTGGAGGTAGATTGACATTGTCTAACAAATCGGGACGGCGATCGCGGGTTCTTTGAAGTTGTTGCCGATAACGCCAGTGGGCAATATCCGCATGATTTCCGTTGAGCAATACTTCAGGGACTTTCCAACCGCGAAAATTTGCCGGACGGGTATATTGAGGATAGTCCAACAAACCTTCTTCAAAACTCTCGGCTTTGAGGGACTCAACTTTCCCCACAGTTCCCGGTAGTAGGCGCATCACTCCATTGAGTAAAGCCATCGCCGGAATTTCACCACCTGTCAGCACAAAGTCACCGAGAGACACTTCACGGGTGACTAAATTCAGTACTCGCTCATCGACACCTTCGTAATGACCACAAATCAGAACTAGTTGGTCATAGTTGATGGCTAATTCTCGTAATAAAGGCTGATTGAGTGTTTCTCCCTGAGGAGTCATGAAAATGATCTCCCGCCGTGGTAAAACAGGCAAAGATTCTACAGCCGCAAAAATAGGTTCTGCCTTCATCAGCATGCCCACGCCGCCACCATAGGGTTCATCGTCTACCTTCCGATGTTTATCTGTAGTAAAGTCTCGGGGGTTAATCAGATGCACTTGAGCAATCTGTTTAGCTAAGGCTTTACTCAACAGTCCAGAATTCAGAATCGAGGTGAAAGAGTCAGGAAACAGAGTAACTATATCAAATCGCACAGTATTTCGTATTGAAGAACACTAATCTTAAAATTGTCCTAACGGACGGTCACGCTAAACGCACTGCGTCTACGTACCTAACAGTGATGGTATCTAAAGTAACTTATGAAAGTATATTTACTAAATTATCAAAAGTTTTTCTAATCCCTTAATTTATGTTTAAATATTGTGACATCTTAATGAATCATGCTACTAGAGTACCAACTTCTCTCGTTGCCTTGAGTCACCCTCAGTCACATCGTATGGATCAGACCAGCGCTTAAAAGACACCATTTTCAACTCTGTAAATTAATCAGAGGGTAAATGAATTGCTCCTGGCTGCAAGGATCGACCACGCGCAAGCAAGTTTTAGCAAAGAAGTCAACACTTTTGTTCAAGGCAACTGAGGCTGATTAGCACGAAATACATCATGCCGCAACTACAAGCTCAATCGCAACCCATGACGACACCCCAAGCTACTAAAACCGCCGTTCTAATCATCGGAGGTGCGGAAGATAAAGTTCACGGAAGGCAGATCCTGCAAACTTTTTTTAGTCGTGCTGGTGGTACAGACGCTCATTTGACAATTATTCCCTCGGCTTCACGCGAACCTGCGATCATTGGCGCTCGGTATACGCGCATTTTTGAAGAGATGGGTGCTGCCAAAATTGAGATTTTAGATATTAGGGAACGAGAACAGTCAGCAGATCTCCAGTTCCAAGCTTCAATAGCAGCATGTACTGGAGTTTTTTTAACCGGAGGCGACCAACTGCGACTCTGTGGCGTCCTCTCAGATACACCTGTAATGGAAATTCTGCGCGAGCGGTTAGCTAAGGGTGAATTGACCTTGGCTGGCACCTCAGCGGGAGCCGCAGTCATGGGTCATCATATGATTGCGGGTGGGGGAAGCGGTGAGTGTCCTAATCGGGCGCTAGTGGATATGGCAACAGGTTTAGGATTTGTCCCTGAAGTAATTGTGGATCAACATTTTCACAATCGTAATCGCATGGGGAGATTAATGAGTGCTGTTGCAGCTCACCCGGATCGGCTGGGAATTGGCATCGATGAAGATACCTGTGCGATGTTTGAACGCGATGGTTGGATGCAAGTTGTGGGGAAAGGTACTGTGACGATTATTGATCCGGGGGAGGTATCTTATATTAATCACCCGGATCTTACCGCTACCGATCCCTTGAGCCTGCATAATCTTCGAGTTCACATTCTCTGTCATGGCGATCGCTATTATTTAAAAAAGCGCACAGTTGAACCACCACTACAGGGAATTCCCGGATAGTCGCAGCGCCTTAATTGCGGTTAAATAGGTAAATGATTAGGTAATAATATCTACCTTAGGTTAGATGTTAAATCAATTATTACAAATCGTTGGAAAAAACTGTTCAAGACGAACAGTTAGCTGTCAACTTCAGCTGGAAACTACAAAAATGGTACGGAATCTCCATTTATTATTCACATGAGAATCCTCAAGATCCAGACTTTACGGGGCCCCAATTATTGGAGCATTCGACGCCAAAAACTGATTGTGATGCGGCTCGATTTGGAAAACTACGCCGAGACCCCCTCAAATGAAATACCAGGTTTTCATGAGGGATTAGTCGCGACGTTGCCAAGTCTGGAGGGTCACTACTGTTCTCCTGGTTGTCGTGGCGGTTTTTTGATGCGAGTGCAAGAAGGCACGATGATGGGGCACATCATCGAACATATTGCCTTGGAATTACAAGAATTAGCGGGTATGACTGCGGGTTTTGGTCGCACCCGCGAAACGGCTACCCCAGGAACTTATCAAGTGGTGTTTGAGTACGTCCACGAAGAAGTAGGGCGTTATGCGGCACGAGCAGCAGTCCGGTTATGCCAAAGTATTATAGATACGGGTCGTTATCCGGCATCAGAATTAGAGCAAGACCTGACTGACTTAAAGGAATTATGTCGCGATTCGTCTTTGGGTCCTTCCACTGAAGCGATCATTAAAGAAGCAGAATCCAAAGGTATTCCCTGGACACCTTTGAGTTCACGCTTTCTGATTCAACTTGGTTATGGCGTTTACCAAAAGCGTATCCAGGCAACAATGAGCGATCGCACCGGAATTTTAGGTGTGGAACTAGCTTCCGACAAAGAAGCAACCAAACAAATCTTAATGAGTGCCGGAGCACCAGTACCACGAGGTACGGTAATTAGCTATATCGGCGATTTAAGCGCAGCCATTGAGAAAGTCGGCGGCTTTCCCTTAGTCATCAAACCTACAGATGGCAACCACGGTCGCGGGATCACTCTGGATATCCGCTCTTTGGCAGAAGCCGAAGCGGCGTATGATGTCGCCAAAGAAGTCTCCAAAGCAGTGATTATTGAACGCTATTACCGGGGACGAGATCATCGGGTACTAGTGGTTGATGGCAAAGTTGTCGCCGTTGCTGAACGTGTCCCTGCTCATGTAGTAGGGAACGGCAAATCAACAATTCAGGAATTAATCGACCGAACTAACGAAGATCCAAATCGTGGTGTCGGACATGATAAGATTCTGACCCGAATCGAATTAGACCGCAATAGCGATCAACTCATGGAGCGTGCCGGATACACATTGCAAACGGTGCTTCCCAATGCCGAAATTTGCTATTTACGAGCAACGGCAAATTTGAGTACTGGCGGCATTGCTATTGACCGTACCGATGATATCCATCCAGAAAATATTTGGTTAGCCCAACGGGTAGCAAAAATCATTGGCTTAGATATCGCTGGCATTGATATTGTCACCGAAGACATTAGTCGCCCCATCCGCGAGGTAGACGGCGTCATCGTCGAAGTGAACGCCGCCCCTGGCTTCCGGATGCACGTAGCACCTAGTGTCGGGCTTCCTCGCAACGTAGCTGGCGCAGTATTAGATATGCTGTTCCCAGCAGATCGCCCCACCCGGATTCCGATCCTGGCAGTCACTGGCACTAACGGTAAAACTACAACCACGCGACTACTCGCACACATCTTTAAGCAAACCGGCAAAATAGTTGGTTTTACTACCACCGATGGTACATATATCGGTGATTACCTCGTAGAAGCAGGAGACAACACTGGTCCACAAAGTGCTCAACTCATCCTTCAAGATCCAACTGTCGAAGTCGCCGTACTCGAATCGGCACGCGGTGGAATTTTGCGATCGGGATTAGCCTTTGAATCGGCTGATGTTGGAGTGGTGTTAAATGTGGCTGCCGATCACTTAGGTCTAGGCGACATTGATACAGTCGAGCAAATGGCCCATCTTAAGAGTGTGGTAGCCGAAGCTGTTTTCCCACACGGTTATGCAATCCTCAATGCCGATGATCCCCGAGTAGCGGCGATGGCACAGCGCACCAAAGCAAATGTTGCCTTCTTCTCCATGTCTCCCGATTCCGGCGTCGTGCGAAGCCACACCCAACAAGGAGGAATAGCCGCCGTTTATGAAAACGGTTACTTATCTGTCCTCAAAGGCGATTGGATTCATCGCATTGAACGTGCAGAAAATCTCCCTCTCACACTCGGTGGACGCGCCCCATTCATGATTGCTAACGCCCTAGCCGCCGCTTTGGCAGCATTTGTGCAAAATGTCCCAATTGAAGAGATTCGCGCTGGCTTAAGTTCTTTCCGCGCCTCGGTGAGTCAAACCCCAGGACGGATGAATTTATTTAATCTGGCAAATTATCACGCTTTAATTGACTACGCCCATAACCCAGCTTCTTACGAGGCGCTAGGCGGTTTCGTCCGCAACTGGAATTCTGGGGAACGGATTGGTGTAATTGGTGGTCCAGGCGATCGCCGTGATGAAGACTTTATCACTTTAGGCAGACTTTCGGCAGAAATTTTTGACCGGGTGATCGTCAAAGAAGATGATGATACTCGCGGTCGCCCTCGGGGGGCTGCGGCTGAATTGATTAAGCAAGGCATTTTAGCCGCCAAACCTAATTGCCGTCATGAAATCATTTTGGATGAAACCACAGCCATCAATCAAACCTTAGACAGTGCGCCTAATAACAGTTTGGTTGTCATTCTCCCCGAAATTGTGAGCCGAGCGATTGGTTTAATTGAAATGAGGTCTCCTATCAAGGAGGATACGCATCAGTACACTACCGCTATCAATGCTGTAGATTCTGTAAGTGTTAATAGTGTTAAATCTCCTTTAGCGAATACACTATAATACTTTTTTGCTTACTCCTCTTTGTTTTCTTCCGGACTGGTATTTTCACTGTGTGAGTGCAGTTCCTTTTTGAAACTGCGTAAAGTCTTCCCTAGTGCTCCTCCCAGCTCCGGAATTTTTTTGGGTCCGAAAATTATGAGGGCGACAATCATGATAATTCCGACTTCTGGCCATCCTAAACCGAGCATAAGCACCTTACTATGGGGTTTTTGAAACGCGGAGGGCGCGGAGGTGGCGCGGAGGAGCGCAGAGTTGCTCCGCGTGACTCCGCGTTTCCTCAGCGCTCTCCGCGTTTCACTAATTAAAACTTAACAAATATTGATGTTAAGAGGAATCCTACCGCTACTATTCCTAATACTAGGTTATGTGGTAGTAGTCCTAAAACTACTAAGATTACATAGCCAATTACACTTAGTTCCATCCAACGTAGTTCTGTCATCTTGATGCACCTCTGACTCTAATCAGTATTTCTATGTAGATTGTACGGTGAATTATTGTTACTTTGGTTAAGAGAATTTAACTTAAGTAAGTTAAATTTGATACGTCATTATGTTGAGAGATGTGCTTGTTTACCGCTGCACGTTATGTTGGTAACTTAGGCTCTTGACAAGTTATTTTCTTTGTTTATATGTCTTCGGAACTTTGGCCTTACATTAGTCCGGGTATCCCGGATGATTTATTTGAGCGTTTGCCCGGAATTCCTCTGAGTAAGCGGGAGATTCGTTTGTTGTTAATTTCGCAGTTGCGTCTACAATCTGATACTGTTCTGTGGGATATCGGTGCGGGAACTGGGACGATTCCGGTTGAGGTGGGTTTGTTGTGTCCTCAAGGACAGATTGTGGCGATAGAACGTGATGAGGATGTTGCGAGTTTAATTCGGCGCAATTGCGATCGCTTTGGTGTAAAGAATGTTGATGTGGTTGAGGGTAGTGCGCCTGACTGTTTGCATGATATTGCTGTGAAACCACATCGGGTCTGTATTGAGGGGGGACGCCCTATTCAAGAGATTTTGGTTGCTTGTTGGCAATATTTACCCCCGAAGGGTAGAGTTGTGGCAACAGCTGGTAATCTAGAAAGTCTATATGCTATTTCTCAGGGTTTTGCCCAACTGCGTGCTAGAAATATTGAAGTTGTGCAGTCGGCGGTTAACCGTTTGGAGACGCGAGGCTTTTCGCAAACTTTTACCGCTGTTAACCCGATTTTTATTCTTAGTGGTGAGAAGCTAGACTAATGTAAATGATTGATGATGGATGATGAATTAGGAATTTTTTCATCATTCAGCATTTACAATTCATCCCTTTAAGTATGCCTTGGTCTCGGATTGTTAGTGGAATTGTGGCGATCGCTTTGGCTTTGAGTATGACCCTGCTAGGCGGGTGGTACTTTACTTTGCTGTTTTCTGTAATCGTTTATCTCGGTCAACAGGAATATTTTGACTTGGTTAGGGCTACTGGGATCGCGCCGGCGGCGAAAACTACTTTGGTTGTTAGCCAAGTGATGTTGATTGTCGCGACGATTGATTCGGCTTTAGCTGATGTGGTTATGCCTGTCGCTGGTACGTTTATTTGTTTTTATTTGCTGTTTCAGCCAAAGATAGCCACTATAGCTGATATTTCTACATCTATCTTAGGGTTGTTTTATTGCGGTTATTTGCCTAGTTATTGGGTGCGTTTGCGGGCGATTGATGCTGCAACAGTTAGTAATTTACCGTTGGGTGGCTATTGGCCGGATAATTGGGCAAGTATTTCCTCGTCGGGATTCGCCTCTCTTCCCTCGGGTTTGACTACTACTATTCTCACTTTTCTTTGCATCTGGGCGGCGGATATTGGCGCTTACAGCGTTGGTAAAATGTTTGGCAAAACCCGGCTTTGCGAGGTTAGTCCGAAAAAAACGGTGGAAGGTGCTGTTTTTGGTGTGCTTGCGAGTGTCGGTGTTGCTGTAGTTGGTGCTTGCTATCTCGATTGGCCTCTTTGTCCTGTGACTGGTTTGGCTTTGGGTTTACTGATTGGGATTGCTAGTCTTTTGGGCGATTTGACTGAGTCGATGATGAAGCGTGATGCCGGAGTCAAGGATTCTGGACAGTTGATCCCCGGTCACGGTGGGATTTTAGACCGCGCTGATAGTTATGTTTTTACCGCCCCTCTGGTTTATTATTTCGTCACTCTCCTTTTACCATTGTTGGTAGCCAAGTGAATGGGGAAGGGGACTTATGGTATTACCGTCAAACCTCCAAGGGCAAAGACTTTTCCAGTTGTCAAGGTTAATTCTTGGATATTGACTTCTGGTCCGAGATCGAAATTTAAGTCCTCCTTTAAGTGAGATTCAGTGTCTGTCAGGATTTGGGGGTTTAATAACTGCAATTCGTGGCAGCTAGTTAACTTGATCCCAAAGCGTATTTCTACGGTGGTTTTTTTGAATGTTTCAGATTGTGTTCCCAGTAGGATCACTCTCTCGCTTTCAATGGTAATCTGATGCCAGTGTGTATCCCCTGATTTTGAGCGGTATTCTGGTATGAGACTAACCAGTAAATCAGTCAAAGCGTTAGACAGTAAAGGAGATGAGAGGGAGGCGTTCAGATCCTTCTCGTATAAGAGTAATTCTCCTACCACAGGCACTTTTTCGATGAGTCGAAGTGGTTTTCCTCGGAGAATTGAACCGATATTGATCCGAATGTTTTCTGCTTCTAGGCGAACGCGTGTGAGGTGCAAACCTTGGTAAACAGCGCGACTGGCAGAAATAAATACGCGCGGAATGTAGCCGGAAATAATTTGGCGATCGCTACCGGAAATTTGCAGTTCTAAGTCAGATACTTCGCTGGTGAGCGATCGCAGCCAAAGCCGCAGTGCTGGAGACAGCACCTTGGTAATTACACGGCTTTTATGAGTACCGGGCTTCGGCTCGGGTATTGAGTCTGGCGTTGGATGTTCGTTCAATGTATATCCGGGAAATTAAGTACGTACTGGCAAGAATTACAATTATTACTGTAATATTTGTACATCTTCACAGTCTATACTTGTGCAAGAATTTGTCTTAGAGAAAAATAATCAGTATATTTACTAATGGAGGAACGTTTACAGAAAATTTTGTCACAGCGGGGTGTTGCTTCTCGTCGCCAAGCTGAAAATATGATTTTGGCAGGCAGGGTACAGCTAAACGGTGAGGTGGCGCATTTGGGACAAAAAGCCAATCCGGCAATCGATGTGATTACAGTGGATGGCGAGCCTTTAAAGGTAAATTCTCGTCCAAACTTAGTATATTTGTTACTTTATAAACCAGCTGGTGTAGTGTCTACCTGCTACGATCCAGAAGGAAGAACTACGGTAGTGGATTTACTTAAGAAAGAGTTGCGTCAAGGTCAAGGTATTCACCCTGTAGGTCGTTTGGATGTCAACTCCACTGGAGCATTAATACTCACTAACGATGGAGATTTGACATTTGAGCTTACCCATCCCAGCCACGATATTCCTAAAACCTATCAAGTTTGGTTACAAGGACATCCACCGGAATCTGTACTTGAAGAGTGGCGTCAAGGAGTGGTTCTGGACGGGAGAAAAACTCGCCTCGCTCAAGTGAGAGTATTGGAGGAGAAAACCCATGCAGTTTGTTTAGAAATAATTTTACAGGAGGGTAGAAATCGGCAGATTCGACGTGTTGCACAAAAGTTAGGGTATCCAGTACTTGAGCTGCATCGCACTGCCATCGGTTCAATTCAGTTACAACTACCAGGGGAATTGTTAGCGCCAGGTGACTATCGCCACCTCCAAGAGTTTGAGATTAGCTTTTTGCAAAAAACAAATTAACTGCCAATTGTCTAAACAGCATTAGCGAAGAAGTGAGGAATGTTAAAAATGTTAAAGATGTTTATGAATTTTGGTAAAGGTACTAAAGATAATGATAATCATGTGTCCTCGCCATCTATTGAGGAGAGAAGAGCGGAAATATTAACTGAACTGGGATCTCAACTTGGCGCAACTCGCCGGGAAAAAGGACTTAGCTTAGAGGCGATGGTAATCACTACGAAGATTCAGCGTCGGTTATTACAAGCAATTGAAACCGGAAATTTAGACGAGCTACCAGAGCCAATTTATACTCAAAGTTTCATCCGGCAATATGCTGATGCTTTGGGTTTTAATGGTGCGGAATTTGTTAGCGGTTTTCCCCTCGGTTCTAGTCGCGTAGCGATTCAATCTTCTTGGCGGGGTTTGTCCACGTCGCAGTTACGACCCACTCATCTTTATGTGATCTACGTATTTCTCATCGTCTTTTCGGTGAACGGTTTATCTCAAATCTTGACTCGTTCCGAATTGCAAACTGATAATGCAAAAAATCCTCAGAATGCCGACAATCAACCTGCGGCTAGCACACAAGCACAGCAGCCTGTCGCGGCAAAACCTGTCAGCGCTACTATGGAAGAACTAAGTCAGCCAGTACGCATCGGCATGACAGTGAAATCACAATCTTGGGTACGAGTAGTAGCTGATGGCAAAACTCAATTTGAAGGCTTTCTCCCCCGAGGTACTCAGCGGACTTGGGTAGCCCAAGAACAACTTACAGTTCGCACAGGTAATGCTGGCGCTGTACTTGTCAGCTACAACCAAGAAAAAGCTCAACAAATGGGAGTGGGAGAAGTTCAAGAACTCACTTTTGGTGCCAATACCAAATCTTAATGATTGCTAACTGTTAAAGATAAATAACTACCAATGCCGTATTTGGTTCATCTAACTAAGTAGGGACACAATATTGTCGTGTCCCTACATTTACATGTAGGCAAACGGTTCTAACTAATTTCGCCTACCGAATCACAAATGTTAACGATGGCGTGACAAGCCTGAGCCTTACACTGATTTCTGACTGTTAACAATGGCGTGACCAGCCTGAGCCTTACACTGATTTATTCTGACTCTTATATTTTTCCTCATGAGTTCTGAGTTTCTCGTCCAAATATTATAGTTAAACTCTTCAGATCATCACATACACCTTTAGATAGATCATCCGATTTGTAACGCCATCCCCAATTTCCTTGAGCTGTGCTGGGAAAGTTCATTCGCGCCTCAGTCCCCAATCCCAACAAATCCTGTACCGGAATAATCGCCTGATTAGCTGCGGAACTCAAAGCCAAACGAATCAGATCCCAGTGGATGCCATCAGTACTAGTCTTACCGAGATAACGTAAAAATCTTTCTTTCTCGTAATCACCAGCTTGGTTAAACCAGCCCACAGTTGTGTCGTTATCATGGGTACCAGTGTAAACCACACAATTACGGTGAAAATTATATGGTAAAAATGGATTGTCCGCATCTGAACCAAAAGCAAACTGCAAAATTTTCATTCCCGGAAATTCAAAGCGATCGCGTAAAGCTTCCACTTCTGGTGTAATGACACCCAAATCTTCCGCTAATACAGGTAATTTACCTAACTTACGACCAATCGTTTCAAATAAAGCGATCCCAGGCGCTTTAATCCACTCTCCATTCATGGCTGTTTTTTCCCCATGTTTCACAGCCCAAAAAGCTTCAAATCCGCGAAAATGGTCAATGCGAATAATATCGACATAATCAAGCATGGCTTGAAAGCGCTGTACCCACCAATGAAAGTCTTGATTTTGCAATTCTGGCCAGTTGTACACCGGATTTCCCCATAATTGTCCAGTCTCACTGAAGTAATCAGGAGGAACACCCGCCATCAGCGCTGCTTCGCCGGTTTCCGGGTGGAGACTAAATATTTCCGGGTGAGACCAAACATCGGCGCTGTCGTGAGACACATAAATCGGAATATCGCCAATAATTTGAATCCCGCGCATGTTAGCGTAGCTTTTCAACTCCGACCACTGGCGGAAAAACTCAAATTGGACAAATTTGTAATAAAATATCTCATTAGTTAACTGACCTTGGATTTCAGCTAAAGCGTCGTGATGGCGCTTAGCAAGTTTTGGTTCCCAAGTATGCCAACTAGCACCACCTTGAAGATCTTTAATCGCCATAAATAAAGCATAATTATCCAGCCAGTAAGCTTTGCTTTCGCAGAAACCGGCAAATTCTCGCTGTTGTGTTGGCTTGTCTTGCTTTTTAAAGTTTTCGCAAGCTTTTTTAAGCAACTTCGTCTTTACCGACACAACAAGCTCGAAATCCACTTGATTGACTGGGAATTCAGGTAAATTAGCTAAATCTTCTGGCGCTAGCAAGTCCTGTTCCTGCAATTGTTCTGGGCTAATTAACAATGGGTTTCCCGCCATCGCCGAATAGCACATGTACGGCGAATTACCATAACCTGTTGGACCCAAAGGCAAGACTTGCCAATATTGTTGAGCACTATCTCGTAAAAAATCAATAAACTTGTAGGCTTCAAGTCCTAAATCGCCAACACCGAAACGGTTGGGAAATGAGGTGGGATGAAGCAAAATACCACTGGATCTAGGAAAAGGCATAAGTAATCCTAATTATAGAATTAAGCAATACCGTCGAATTTATCATGGTACGCTCGCCTTTAAAACCTACTTAGGGAATGGGACACTAATAATGACTTACCATAATCCAGTACCGACAGTTGATATTATTATTGAATTAAGCGATCGCCCCTCACACCCGATAGTCCTCATTGAGCGTCACAATCCGCCTTTAGGATGGGCGATTCCTGGTGGATTTGTGGATTACGGGGAGTCGGTGGAAGTAGCCGCGCGACGCGAAGCTTTGGAAGAGACAGGTTTACAGGTGGAGTTAATCGAACAATTCCACGTTTATTCCCACCCGAATCGCGATCCGCGCCAACATACCTTAAGTATTGTATTTATTGCCACAGCCACCGGAGAACCTCAAGCCGGAGATGATGCTAAAAGTGTTGGCATTTTCGAGTCTTGGCGCATACCCAACAATCTTTGCTTTGACCACGATCAGATTTTGCGGGATTATGGGCGTTATCAACGTTATGGCATTAGACCCAGATTGGGTTGAACAAAAATATGAGCAAAAAGGTAATTCGGACAGATTTAGCACCAGCTCCAGTTGGACCGTATAATCAAGCGATCGCTGCTAGTGGTCAGATGATATTTGTTGCTGGACAAATTCCTTTGAATGCGAAAGGAGAAATGTGCGGAGAAGGAGATGTAGCCACGCAAACACAGCAAGTGATGGCAAATCTAGATGCAGTACTCACCGCTGCTGGCGCTAGTTTCGCTGATGTAGTCAAAACAACAGTGTTTTTAGCTGACTTAAATGATTTTGTAGCGATGAATACAGTTTATGGCAAACACTTTGAGGAAGCAACAGCCCCAGCACGGGCTTGTGTTCAGGTATCGCGCTTACCCAAGGATGTGCTAGTAGAGATTGATTGTATTGCGGTAATTTAAAGCATGTCGCGCCAAATGTCTAACGCCTAGCAGCTACGCTGGCGCTTTGGCGCGACTCAGGAAGTATCCTCAGGTGAATCCGCCTTCCACATAATCTTTTCTTCTATTGACTCAGCTAAGGACTCGCAGACTTTTTCCATCACAGCTGCGCTGATTACAGCGCCTACTGGACCCAATAGCACTTCGCCAACAGCCTCACCAATAGCTTCGCCAATTACTTCGCCACTAGTTCTCGCAATTAATTCTCCTTCTGATTCGGCGTGCTGTTTAGCCGCTTGAGATGCTGATGGCTGAGGAGTTAAATCAACTGAAGTCTCTACAGGTGTTATCTGTTGGTAACAGGTAGTGATACCAGCTAAAACTTCCTGGTCTGATTTACTTGGGTCGTAATGGACAATTATCGACTGAGCGGCGGGGTTGACACGGGTACTGGTGACAAAACTCAATGATTGTATAAGTTTTGTAAGTTGTTCCGCGTATGCAGCATCATCTCGCAGGCGAGGAACACTAATGCGAATCCGTCCGAGAGTTTGATGAATTACTCGAAAATTCATTGTGTCTACCATTCAACTGCGCCAAAGCAGGCAGCAGACAAGAATAAGAATGGTGTGCCGGGGAAAAAGGGTAGAATTACCCCAGCGATGCCGACCACTAAGCTCACAGTACCGATAGTAATCAAAGCAGCGTTTTTGGCAAATTTCAGAACATCATTCATTAGTTTTTCCTTTTTTAACTTAACGACTTTTAACTTGACGACGCTTACCTTGGCGCGGATTTTTCACCGACATTGGGGCAAACAACTCACAATGCTCCGCAGCATAATAATAGTTGGATGCGGGATCGTAATTCCAGACTAAGCCTTGCGGGTCTTTGCTCGCACTCCAACTGTTAAAGTCAGGCAAAGAGCGACGGCGAGAAAGAGTTTGATAACTCAAAGAGAAACGCTGGGCGAGATCTCTCTGGTTTAGGCTAGTCCGTTGAGTTGGGAGAACTTCCGTGATTAAATTTGGAGTTTCAACAACTATTTGAGGCAATTCTAGCTCACGAGAGGGAGATAATTCATCTTCCGCTCTTTGAAGGAATTCTACCTCAGGAGAGGGAGATAGTTGGTCTTCCACTTGAGGCAATTCTACCTCAGGTTCCGAGAATGGTTGTTCAACTTCTGCTAATCTTGCCACATCTATAGAGGAACTTAGCGGCGTAATACCACCTGGACCTAATAGTGGACGCAAACCGTTGAGTTCTGCCAAAATAGCGGAACCGTTGTTGATGATGATGGCAACTACTGGATCGAGGGCAAAGAGGACACCGGCGACTACAGCGCTGAGGTTAGGCACGGCGACTATCGCTGTATTTTGCCAGATAATCTCCATCGCTTGCTTGGCAATCTTAATTGCATGGGTAAGTCCGCGTAGGTCGTCTTCCATAAGCACGACATCGGCAGTTTCTCTGGCAATATCTGTTGCGCCGGCAAAAGAGATCGATACATCAGCATAAGCAAGGGCGGCGGAATCATTGATACCGTCACCACAGAAGGCAACTGTCTTACCGCTTTCGTGTAGCGATTTCACTACTTCAACTTTGTGTTCTGGGAAAGCTTCGGCGTAAACATTGTTAGGGTTTATACCTAATTCTGCCGCTACGGCTGTCGCCACCCGCGTCATATCTCCACTCAGCATATAAGGCGTAATACCTTCAGCTTGGAGTTCTTGTAGCACCTCTTTACTTTCGGGGCGAGATGGATCGTTATAAAGGATCACTCCTAACATTCTGCCATCACCGGCAACATAGACCAAGGAGCTACTCCCTGACTTAATATCTGGGTAATGCTGGTTGAGGTAGTCTAAGCTGATGTTCTCCTGCGACATTAAGCGATGACTACCTACCAGAATTTGCATCCCGTTGATTGTTGCTACTACCCCTAGCCCGACGCGATATTCCCAAGCTTCGCAGGTGTAAAGTTGGACACTTTGCTCTCTGGCATGACGAATGATCGCCTCGGCGACTGGATGAGTCAACCCTTGCTCCGCAGTTGCTGCCAAGGCAAGAATTTCTGCCGGTGCAACTTGGGTTTCTGTAACTTTTATACCTGTGACTCCAGCGTGTCCTTGGGTGAGAGTACCTGTCTTGTCAAAAACAACAGTGTCTATTTTGGCAAGAATTTCAATCGCCCGACCGCTACGGATAAATACGCCGTTGCGAGCAGCATAAGTGAGGGCAGAGAGGATTGTGGTCGGTACTGATACGCGAATCCCTGTACCGAGATCAAGGGTTAACAGCGCGATCGCTCGACTCAAATCGCCACTAGCTAAACCAACTCCAATCCCAGTTAATAAAGTAGGAACGACTGCTTGATTGGCGATCATTGCCGCATAATTCTCTACACGGGTGTCATGTACTGGTGCCGATTGCATCAGCGTGACGATGATCCCAGCACGGGTATTACTCCCTGTCCGCTCAGTCAAGATGCACAACTGACCATCTACTAAAAGAGTAGAAGCAAAAACTTCATCTCCCTCCATCCTTGTCACAGGTACTGACTCTCCGGTGAGCTTGCATTGGTCAATTAAACCTGTACCGCGCACAATATAACCATCAATCGGAATCTGATCACCAGGATAAACAACAACGCGATCGCCCTCAATAATCTCTTTGACTAAAATTTCTACTTCTTTACCATCGCGTTCTACCCGCGCATACTTACCCAAACAGTCAAGCAGATCTAATGATGCTCGTTCACTACCTCGCGCCGTCAGATCTCGAATCACTTCGCCGCCTTCAATCAGACCCAGCATGAAAGATGGTGCAAAGAAATTATTGTTGTAAGCGTGCAAGGTGACTGCTAAAGCATCGAGAAAATCGATATTCAGTTGTTTATCGGTCTGAATTCCTGCCATCGCCCGCTGAAAAACCGGAACTGCAGCGAATAAGACAGCACCCGTCATCAAAAATCCCGGAAATGGTAACCCAATCAATGCACCGAAACTTAGCCCTAAGCTAATCGCCGATGGTCCCAACCGTTCCCAATAGTCGATTTCATGGGATTTTGCTGCGGTCGGACAAAGTAAAGCATCTTCAATGTCAAGATGATGTGCTTGCTGAATTGCGGCTAGCACTTTACTTTCCATTGTGGCGAGTGCAGTCACATTCGCTTCATAACTAAACTCAACGGCTAGAGATTTAGCTTTCAGATTAATGCGGAAATTGCTTACCCATTCCAGAGTTTCTAGCAAGCGTTGCAATTTATCAGCATACTCAGCATCTTCAGCCAGACGCGGGATCGAAATCCGCATGCGGTAGAGATTCCGATGCACAATCTGATACCCAACCATTTGTTGGTAAGGAACAGTCAAGTCAACTGCGGCAAATTCAGTGTCTCTCGGGTTGAAGCCACTTAAAATTCCCGATAAACTAACGGATTGACAACAGCTAATTATTTTCTCTTCGACCGAATCCCATCCTGGCTGATACTCAACAGCAATCGATTTGGCGGCTGGATTAATCCGCACATCAATGACAAAAGCCAGAGATTTAATTGCCTCTGTCAGTAGGCTGACTTCATTTGCATCAAATGCTAATTTAGGAACGTTAACCCGAATCCGTCCTTGTTGCCTATGTATGACCTTATACTCTATTCCCGCTTCGGACTGAGTCAAAGGAGTTTCTTTTAGCGTTACCGACATTAATTTTTTGCCCTAATACTCCAACACTTTTAACTTAAGTATTTCTGACAATCTGTTGAGGATTTATGACCCTTCTAGTGTGCGCTCATTAAGAGCATAACGCACCAAATGATTGGGATTATTGAGTTAAGCACCCTACACAAAATCCTCAATTTAAGTTTACCAAATAATAAATACTCTATGGATTGACTCGAAAAATACAGTTAATAGTTAATTAAAAATTATTTTAACTATTAACTGTTAGCAATTAAGTATTGTCAGAAACAATTTCTACTTCGTGAGGTCTGACATGGTCAGCTTTTGCTTTCTTGACCATGTGTTCAGTCTTCGCATCTGCAACTAAATCTCGAAACGATTCCTCAGCTTCAGCAAATGAGGCTTGAGCATTTTCCCATACCTCAAAACCCCAAACTAATCCATTTTTAGTCAATTCTTTCGCAGATTCTGAGACAGTGTCACTCAGCTTATTTTGCCCCATCGCTGAACCTAACGCATCAACAACAGGTACAAGAATAGCTGCGCCAGCCCCTACAGCTAATGCAGTTAATGGCTCAATTCCTAGTAATAGGGCTTCAAATTCCATGCAAGTATGACCTCTATAGGTAATAAAAATGTATTGCTAACTTTTATAGCATTACACACCAGATCATACCAAGTATGACTCTACTCGTATTATATCCAAGGGTCTATCTGTTTTTTTGGCTACTTGATTATCTACAGACAGAAAATTAAATTATTTCTCAAAGAGCGATCGCGTTGGCAAAGCATCTTGGGAATACTAGAGAAAGAGTGTGATCTCCCTCTACTCCTCCCACATGACATGAAAACAGATGAAACCCCCATTTCTCGCCACTGCTGTGACTTTAATTGGCATTCTCCTGTCCCTAGTAGCCCCAGCAGCGATCGCTCAGCCTTCAAGCGAAAAGAAAAATCCGACTTTACTGGATTCTGACGGTACTTATTCCAATTACATGGTAACTACTGATCGTCCAGCGTCAAATTTATACTATCTCTCTTTCCTGGCAGGACCAGGTAGGATTACTATTGACACCACCATTTCTTCTCGAAATCGACAGGCTTTTTTTAATTGGTCTTTAACCGATTCCGCTCAAACAATTGCAAATAAAAAGTCCGCTTGTCAAGGTCGTCTGAATAACGGTGTCACTCGCAAACGTGTAATTTGTAACTTTGCTGCCAATACCACACCACACCCAGTAGTCTTAGTGTTTGACAACTATTTCCAGGGTATGCCTTTACTGATTAACTATAAAATTCGCGTTAGTGGAGATTGGAAACCTCTGTCGTCCCAAGCAGCCAGACCTAATCGTCGATTCCTCAAGCCGGAATATCGCGCATCTACCTAAGGTTTAGGGTGTGGGGTTTAAGGAACGCGAAAGGCAATGTTTGTCGATTAAACCTGGGATTTGTGAGGCTTTGACGCGGCTGTAACGAGTTTTGTCTGGCATCACCAAGTTTGGTCCAGCTTTACAATTCTTCATACAACCTGTACCTTTGATCTTGACTTGCTCAGACAGGGCGCGATCGCTTAAAGTCGCAGCTATAACCTGACAAATTTCTTTACCGCCACGTTTAAAGCAATCAGACTTTTGGCATACCAAGATGGTGCTAACGGGCGGGGACACTATTTTGATTTCTTGTGTCTCCGTCAATAGCTGTAGGGCTTTCAGCTTCACCTCGCCGGTGAGATAAAGCTGCTTTTCGCCAATGACTTGTAACTGAATACCTGGCAGTAGTAAATCGCAATTAGCTCGCAGGTGCTTTGCTAATTTGATGTAACATTCACCAGCATCAGTTTGCAGACGCAATCCTTTGATTTGAGTGTCTTTGAAGACAAAAGCGATTAGAGAGCCATCAATGGCGAAATTCGTGACTTGTTTTTTGTTGAGCTTGCTCATGAGTCGAAAAAAAAGATCGCTAATTTACTGAAGCGCAAAAAATATTCAGATCTACAGGATAAAGTAAATGCCAAATATTCTCAATTAAAATTTGGATAAAATGCCAAAATCCCCTAAGATGGGTAGATAGTACAGCGAAGGAAATAGATCAGCGATGCACAGTAATTTTTCCTCTCGGCTGAGCTTTGATCACGACTCAAAAGTCAAGAAATCTTCAGATAAACCATAAATAAGCATTTGTCATGGGTAAACACCCTTAAAATGATCGAGATTTGTATCCCCATACTCCAACCTAACGACTATGCCTCGCCGTGAAGATCTCCGCAAAATTATATTATTAGGTTCAGGTCCAATTGTGATTGGGCAAGCTTGTGAATTTGACTATTCTGGGACCCAAGCGTGTAAAGCACTTCGAGAAGAAGGGTATGAAGTGGTGTTGGTGAACTCCAACCCGGCGACAATCATGACTGACCCGGAAACAGCCGATCGCACGTACATTGAGCCACTGACACCAGAAATGGTTGAAAAAATCATTGCTAAAGAACGACCAGATGCGATGTTACCGACAATGGGAGGACAAACTGCTCTGAACCTTGCAGTGGCGCTAGCAAAAAATGGTGTTCTGGAAAAATACGGTGTAGAATTAATCGGCGCGAAATTACCAGCAATTGAAAAAGCTGAAGACCGGCAATTATTTAGTGAAGCAATGGCTCGGATTGGGGTAGCAGTGTGTCCAAGTGGCACAGCCTCAACTTTAGACGAAGCCAAAGCGATCGGTAAAAGAATCGGTACTTACCCACTGATTATTCGTCCAGCTTTCACAATGGGAGGTACTGGTGGGGGTATTTCTTACAACCAAGAAGAATTTGAAGAAATGGCACAAGGAGGTATAGACGCCTCCCCAGTTTCGCAAATCCTGATCGACCAGTCTCTGATTGGTTGGAAAGAATATGAACTAGAAGTCATGCGCGATTTAGCGGATAACGTTGTGATTATCTGCTCAATTGAAAACCTCGATCCAATGGGTGTCCATACCGGAGACTCAATCACAGTCGCCCCAGCCCAAACGCTGACCGATAAAGAATATCAACGACTCCGGGATGCGGCGATTAAGATCATCCGTGAGATTGGGGTAGAGACTGGAGGTTCAAATATCCAGTTTGCTGTCAACCCAGTTGATGGGGAGTTCGTTGTGATTGAAATGAATCCTCGCGTTTCCCGAAGTTCAGCGTTAGCTTCTAAAGCTACAGGCTTCCCCATCGCTAAATTTGCTGCCAAGTTAGCGGTAGGCTACACCTTGGATGAAATCACCAACGATATCACCAAGAAAACACCAGCCTCCTTTGAGCCAACGATTGACTATGTGGTCACAAAAATTCCTCGGTTCGCCTTTGAAAAGTTTCCGGGTTCCGAACCGGTGCTGACTACCCAAATGAAATCGGTGGGAGAAGCAATGGCGATTGGGCGGACTTTTAATGAGTCGTTCCAAAAGGCGCTGCGATCGCTCGAAACAGGTCGCGCTGGTTGGGGTTGCGATCAAAATGAAAAACTTCCTAGTGGCGAACAAATTCGCTCTCAATTGCGGATACCAAATCCCGAGCGGATTTTTGCCGTGCGCCATGCCATGCTGTTGGGTATGAGTGTAGAGGAAATTTATGAACTGACAGCAATTGACCCGTGGTTCTTAGATAAGTTGCAGCAACTGCTAGAAACAGAGAAATTTCTCAAACGCACACCATTGATGCAGTTGACAAAAGAGCAACTGTATGCAGTGAAGAAAGACGGTTTTAGCGATCGCCAGATTGCCTTTGCGACCAAAACCCAGGAAGATGACGTGCGTGCTTACCGCAAGCAGCTAGGCGTGATTCCAGTTTACAAAACCGTAGACACCTGCGCGGCGGAGTTTGAAGCTTTTACTCCTTACCATTACTCTACCTATGACTCAGAATCAGAGGTAATGCTCACTACCAAACCAAAGGTGATGATTTTGGGAGGTGGACCCAACCGGATTGGGCAAGGAATTGAATTTGACTATTGTTGTTGTCACGCCGCCTACGCTTTGAACGCTGCGGGATTCGAGACGATTATGGTCAACTCAAATCCAGAAACAGTCTCGACAGATTATGACACAAGCGATCGCCTTTACTTTGAACCACTGACGAAAGAAGATGTTCTTAACATCATCGAAGTCGAAAACCCCGTCGGTGTAATTGTTCAGTTTGGCGGACAAACCCCACTCAAACTCGCCATTCCTCTACAAAAATTTCTCAGTAGTAATAACCCAGGAGTTACCACAAAAATCTGGGGTACATCTCCAGACTCGATCGACGTAGCCGAAAATCGTGAGAGATTTGAAAAGATCCTCAACCAGTTGAATATTTCCCAGCCACCGAATGGAATTGCCCGCACCTACGAAGACGCCGCCATTGTCGCCAAGCGAATAGGCTATCCTGTCGTCGTCCGTCCCAGCTATGTTTTAGGCGGACGGGCAATGGAAATTGTCTACTCTGATGCCGATTTAGAGCGTTATATGGGTTATGCCGTGTTAGTAGAACCGGAACACCCAATCTTAATTGATAAGTTTTTGGAAAATGCGATCGAAGTTGATGTAGATGCGATCGCTGACCAAACTGGGCGGGTAGTCATCGGTGGCATCATGGAACATATTGAACAAGCCGGGATTCATTCTGGTGACTCCGCGTGTGCTTTGCCGTCAATTTCTCTACCGCCGGCGGTATTGACACAAATCCGGACTTGGACAGTGGAACTGGCGAAGGCGTTAAACGTCATTGGGTTGATGAATATCCAATTTGCCGTTGTTGGCACCCAAACCTATTCCCCGCAAGTTTACATTTTAGAAGCCAACCCTCGCGCCTCCCGGACTATACCCTTTGTCTCTAAAGCCATCGGTATACCTTTAGCAAAGCTAGCCTCCTTGATTATGGCGGGTCAAACCCTAGAATCACTTGGCTTTACAGAGGAAGTCATTCCCTCACACATTGCCGTCAAAGAAGCCGTCCTGCCATTTAATAAATTTCCTGGCACTGACACCATTTTGGGGCCAGAGATGCGCTCTACCGGCGAAGTGATGGGAATTGACAGCGACTTCGGACGCGCCTATGCCAAAGCCGAAATGGGTGCGGGCGAATTTTTGCCTTTAAGTGGTACAGTATTTGTATCGATGAGCGATCGAGATAAAACCGCAGCCGTTAGTGCAGTTCAAGATTTAATTAATTTAGGCTTCTCTGTCATGGCGACAGATGGAACTCGGAATGTTCTCCGAGAGCACGGATTAAATGTAGAGCTAGTGCTAAAACTGCATGAAGGTCGCCCCCATGTCTTAGACGCTATCAAAAATCAGAAAATTCAATTGATCATCAACACCCCTTCTGGGGAAGAAGCCCAAACCGACGCTAGGTTAATCCGGCGCACAGCCTTGACCTACAAAATCCCCATTATCACCACCATTGCTGGTGCCAAAGCCGCCGCCGCCGCCATCCGTTCTCAGCAAAGTACGACTTTGGGAGTGAAAGCTCTCCAGGATTATACCTTTGGATAAGGGAGTGTTCCCGAGTGGGGGAGTGGTTCCCCCTATCCCCCCTCCCCCACTTTCCTCTGTCTTATCCAAAAAATTACGTTGGATTGCTGAAACTTTGTCTTCTCCTATGCATTTATTAGATTAATTTCTCGATACTCTCTATAGTGGTGTAATTTTTGTGTAAAGGAATCTCGAAGATATACTCTGAAGGCTAAAAAATAAAATAAAGTTCTGGAGGTAGAAAAATTCTTTCATAAATGTTACAATTCTTAAATTAGTAAAACATTCAAAAACAGTCGGATTGGCTACTCTAGATGTAGCTATAGACACGACAAGTTAACTAAACCCCGCATAAATTTTACACGTTATTAACCAGCATTTGAGGTTCATTACCAGCCGAGTCTTCTCGGTATCAGTAAAAAAAAACTCAGATTCCCAGGTTTCCTGGGGTGCTCTAAGGAAGGTATCTATTGCTTAGTGACCATATCGTTAACCCCATACATTATTAAAAGTAGCACCATGAAGACCGCTCAGACAGCAACTGACCTCGTGCGGACTTACCTACGTGAGATTGGCCGCGTGCCACTCTTAACCCACGAGCAAGAAATTTTGTATGGTAAGCAAGTGCAGCGCTCAACAGCCTTGCAGGAAACTAGAGAAGGTTTGGTAATGTTAGGTCAAGACCCGACTTTTGCCGAGTGGGCAGCGGCGGCGGGACTTGATGAAACCGAATTGAGTAAAGCGATCGCAGAAGGCGAAAATGCCAAGCGTAGAATGGTAGAAGCCAATTTGCGGCTTGTAGTGTCTGTAGCAAAAAAATACATCAAGCGCAATGTTGACCTGCTGGATTTGATCCAAGAAGGAAGCATTGGTATGCAGCGGGGAGTAGAGAAGTTTGACCCAACAAAAGGATACAGATTCTCAACCTATGCCTATTGGTGGATTCGTCAAGCCATAACTCGTGCTATAGCCGAAAAAGGTCGGACGATTCGCTTACCGATTCACATTACAGAAAAATTAAATAAAATTAAGAAAGCCCAACGTCAGTTATCCCAAAAACTCGGACGTGCGCCGACAGCGGTTGAACTGGCGACAGAATTAGAATTAACTCCTAAGCAAGTGCGGGAGTATTTAGAAAAAGCTCGGCTTCCATTATCTTTAGATTTGCGTGTTGGAGATAACCACGACACCGAATTAGGAGAACTTTTAGAAGATACTGCTGCTTCTCCCGAAGAATTTGTGATGCAAGCTTCTTTATCTACAGATTTAGAACGCTTGATGGCGGATTTGACACCTCAGCAACGGGAAGTTCTATCGCTGCGTTTTGGTTTAGTCGATGGTCAAGCCCTGACTCTTGCCAAAATCGGCGAACTGCTGAACATTAGCCGCGAACGAGTCAGACAAATCGAACGCGAAGCCTTAACCAAACTCCGCAAGCGCAAAGCTGACATGGATGAGTATGTAGCTAGTTAAGAGACGAGACATCCAAAAAAGAAAAAAGACCACGTATCCAAACCTCTCTCCGTTTTGGGGAGAGGCTTTAAAACCCCCCTTCCCTGGTAGGGAAGGGGGGAAGGGGGGATAGGTCTACGTGTAACTTTGAGGATCTAAATATTTGCCACGTCTCTATACTCCTTGGTGAGGAAGTACACCGCTTTAGTACGGTTCTACCGACTTCTTAATTTGAAATAGCCTGTTACATTAGTTTGCAGAGGCAGAAAACAGCCAAGACAAACTACAGACACCGCAAGCAACTCCTAATTCGGGGAGTGCAAGCTGAAATGGAGGTATAAGGTGAGTAATTCATCCAATCAAGTTTCAGAATTTTTCAAAGGCGAATCGGAAAATAGCAACTCGCTGTGGAGTTACGTTCAATCTTTGAGTCCGGAAACAGTCAGTCAGCTATCAAAACCGACTTCTAGCGATGTCTTTCAGGTGATGGAACGCAATATTGTCGGCATGTTGGGTAGCCTACCTCCGGAGCATTTTGGCGTTACTGTTAGCACCAGTCGGGAAAATCTCGGACGGTTACTCGCTTCAGCCATGATTAGCGGCTATTTCTTACGGACTGCGGAACAACGTATGACCTTTGAAACAGCTTTCCAAGGTACTGAAATCGAGCAGCCAGAAGCAGAATCAATTTAGTAAGAGCGTTAAGTCGCTAATATCTGTTTACCAGAGTGCGGCAAATTAAATTAGCGTAAATATACGTAACTCGGTTGTGGATGGAATCTTCACAGCCGAGTTTTAGTTTGAGTTGCTCGCAGTGCCAAGACTTGGTATGAACACCAATTATAATAAGAGTTTCTCTAAGAAACGTCACCATGTCGGAAGAAGATATTCGTGCTACTAGGCTGGAGAAAGTTGAGCAACTCAAGCAACTAGGGATGAATCCCTACGCCTATCGTTGGGATTTAACTCACCATGCGGCTCAATTACAAGAAAAATTTGCTGATTTGCCAGTTGGAGAAGAAGTTGAATTAGAAGTAGCTGTTGCAGGTCGAATCCTTGCTAGGCGAGTTTTTGGCAAATTGGCTTTCTTTACTCTCCAAGATGAAACTGGCACAATTCAGCTTTACTTAGATAAAAACCGCATCCAAGAAGGGATGGCAGATGTTGACCCTGATGCCTTTAACCATCTCAAGCAACTCACTGATGTGGGTGATTTTCTCGGAGTCAAAGGGACAATCAAGCGGACGGAGAAGGGTGAGTTATCTGTTTATGTCAAGCAATATAGTATTTTGACCAAATCCCTGTTACCCTTACCCGATAAGTGGCATGGATTAACAGATGTCGCCAAGCGCTACCGTCAGCGTTATGTTGACTTGATTGTGAATCCAGAAGTGCGGCAAACTTTTCGCCGTCGCGCCCAAATTACCGCCGGGATTCGCCGTTATTTGGAACAACGAGACTTTCTGGAGATTGAAACCCCGGTTTTACAAAGTGAAGCTGGTGGTGCGGATGCACGTCCTTTCGTCACTTATCACAACACCCTGGAGATGGATTTTTATCTGCGGATTGCCACAGAATTGCATCTCAAACGGTTGATTGTGGGTGGGTTTGAAAAGGTATTTGAACTCGGACGAATTTTCCGCAATGAAGGAATTTCGACACGACACAATCCTGAATTTACGACGATTGAAATTTACCAAGCCTATGCCGATTACAACGACATGATGGCGCTGACGGAAGAATTAATTACTACCGTTGCTCAAGATGTACTCAACACCCTGCAAATTACTTACCAAGGCACACCCATCGATCTCACCCCGCCTTGGCGTCGGGCAACTATGCACGACTTGGTTAAAGAATATACTGGGTTAGATTTTAACTTCCCAACTCTGGAAGCTGCACAAACTGCCGCCAAAAATGCTGGAATTGAAGGTACAGAAGCTTGTCAGTCAATTGGCAAAGTCCTCAATGCCGCTTTTGAGCAAAAAGTTGAAGAACACTTAATTCAGCCAACATTTGTGTTAGATTTCCCCGTGGAAATTTCTCCTTTGGCGAAGCCACATCGGTCTGTACCGGGATTGGTGGAGCGATTTGAGTTGTATGCTGTGGGACGAGAAACAGCTAATAGCTTCTCAGAATTAACAGATCCCATTGACCAACGCCAACGTTTAGAATCCCAAGCCGCCCGCAAAGCAGCCGGAGACTTAGAAGCTCAAGGTGTAGATGAAGACTTCTTGACTGCGTTGGAATACGGTATGCCGCCAACTGGTGGTCTCGGTATCGGTATTGATCGCTTGGTGATGTTGCTGACTGATTGCGCTAGTATTCGGGATGCGATCGCCTTCCCTTTACTCAAGCCAGAAAAATCTGATTCAGCGCCAGAATCCACAACCTAGGAAACAGGAAACCACAAAGGCGTTAAAAAGTCTTTGTGGCTAATTATTAGTTATGGAAATCCGGTGAGGATTTGTGGATTTATCTTCCTCTGTGTTCTTTACGCCCGATGGTTACTTAAATTAATATTTGCAACTTAGGTTAAGGCTACTATATATAAAGTCAGAGGATGATTATAGAATGAGTTTTACTTTTTATTTACGGCAGTTTCTGGTTTTAAGCCTAACTGTTGGCGAAATTCTGGGTCGTAATGAGCAAATTCCCAATTGAGCGCAGTTTTGACTTGTTGTGGGCTGAGAATAGCACCTTGCAACTTAGTACCTAAAAGTTGAGCACCTTGAAGTTGAGCATACTGAAGATTAGCTCCTTGGAGGTCAACATATTGGAGGTTAGCCAGCTGAAGTTTAGCTTGTTGTAATTTAGCAAATTTGAGATTAGCTCCTTGAAAGTTAGCATCTTGGAGGTCAGCATACTGAAATTTGACTCCATCCAATTCGGCATTTTGAAAGTCAACTTCTTGGAGGTTCGCACCTTGGAAGTCGGCAAACTTGAGCTTAGCAAACTGGAAGTTGACTCCTTGGAGTTTAGAAAGCTTGAGGTCAGCAGATTGTAATTCAATTCCACTCAAATTCGCTCTGTCTGCAGTTAGGTTTTGTAGACTAACACCATCGTGATTCAAGTCTTGCAAAGCTTCAATTCTACCTCCAGCATCTTTCCCAATAGCGGAGTTAATGAGCTGCCAAGCTTTATAATGCGTCTGTTTTCGTTGAAACGGTGCTACGCACATATAATTAATTAAGGCGGCTACAGTAGTGATGGCGACACCTCTGGTCACCCACCTCACAGCTTTTTTATGCTGATTCCACTGTATTTTATTAACCCACTTGAGCCATTTATGTGGTAGGGATCGCCAATTATGAGCAGGTTTAATTTGGGAAGCTATATTCTCTAGTTCTAGCCGCGTGCTTTCATCCTCAATCACAAAGTTGGAAAGTAATCCATCCTGAATCTGACCATTGTTATTCATATTATTTACGGTTATTGGTAGAGAGACACAGTAATGAGCGCGGTCTTAAATATTGAGCATTTAATACTTTTTAAGAACGCATGACAAAATTGGTAAAAGCTCATCAGCTTTTACGCAGTTATAATTTATGGTTTTACCATCTGAGCTTATACGAGTTTTAAGTTAATATATAGTAGCAAAACATACTCTAAGTACTGTGCAGTTTATTTAGCCATAACAAAAATCTCTAAAAGTTAAGTAAGGCACAATTGAAGAAGTTAAAAGTCAGGAGTTAGTATAAATTAATAAGGTATTCAGACCTATCACGCAATTGTCAGCCTAACTTATAAACTTATGTGTTGATTCAGAGTTGCGCTTTAGCCCAAAGGATATAGAGCGCTAAAGCGCAACTACGAACCTTGATTTATTTATACCAATGTACTTAGTTGGATACTTCTGACATTTCGATGACGCGTCCGTCTAGGTCTTTGACGAGGAAATTTAGAGGTTTGTGATTGCGAATTTTGAACTTTAATCCGCGCACCTCCACTCGCATCAGTAACATTTCCATGCAGTCATGGTCAAAACAAACGTGGCGTTGCTGATATTTTTGACCTAGACTAGCTCCAGTAATGATATGTAGTTGCGTATTTTTCTTTAATTGATACCAAAGACCATCAGTACCATTCATCACTTTACTGGTGGCGTAATTTGGACTAGTAGATAGATACAGCGGATCTATAGACGTAGCACCAAGGGTTTGTTCGTAGTTGTAATAGTAGTGCAAAGGCACTTCGGCTGCGGGCAAATCGAGTAGCCCTTCATACAACTGTCGGGCAACTTCTAAGTCAGACACCATTACAGTGTGTACTTTGGGAGCACTGGTGAGAAACATCCACATCGCGCCAGCATAAGCTGCGAGTAGCATCACCATGATGCCTTGGGTGGAAAACAGACTATCTAACGGCAAGGAAGGTAAAAACGAGCCTAAGGTAAAAGACTGAATTAGCGAAGCCATCACACCAACTGTCAGAACCATAAATATATCAAGGGGTAAGGTATGTATAAACTGTTCTTAATGTTAAGTACTAACAGACTTAAATTAAATCCGGTATGATTTCTAGTTTAACAAGGCTTCCAGATTGGATGTTAACCTCATGTAGACTAATACCAACATATTACGCAATCAATTACTCGTAAATCCGCATAGCACCCTTTTTGCTTAAATATTCTGTTGTCACGCTCATATGGTGGACATTCCGCATTTTCCTGAAAGCAATCATCCGTTGGTCAAATCGCTGTTTCATCACAACGACTCTGAACTATTAGGCTTGTTTCAACATCACCCAGAGGCTGGAAAGTATTTTACAGCAATATTCTGCCGTTATAGTCCAGTAGTATACACTTTGATTCGGCATTCAGCGCGATCGCCGGTGCAAGCAGATTACCTATTTGCCGTTACCTGGCGGCACATCTATTACGAGTTGGGGGGACTGGATTTGCAAGGAGACCGACCAGAAACGGAATTAACCCTGCAAAACTGGCTAATCAATATGACAGCTTACTGTATCAACCGCACCGAACTCCCCCCAGTTGAAGCCATCCATTACTCACTAAAAGCGAGTTCTCCGCCATTGTGGTGTTATGTCGAACAAGCACTAGACCAACTACCACCAGTTTTACGCTTGATGGTGTTAATGGCAGAAACTTTTCACTGGAGTGAAACGCGAATTGCCGCTTATTTACAAGCTGAAGGCGAAGCGATCGTTCCTAGTGAAGTCCCATCCCGATTGCAAGAGGGATACCGCCTACTCGAAGTCAGCCTACCAGAAGATATCCGCATGATTTACTTAGGTGAAGCCTCAGTCAAGTCATTAGTTTAGATCACTCCCCCCCACTCGGTATTTCTCCCCTTGTCGTTGAGATGAGCGGGGAGCAATACTTTGGGGATATAGGCGAGTGAATTTTATGCTGAAACGGCAACAACAAAAATTTTTTACGTTTTACGTTTTACTGTTTACAGTCTTAATTGGCAGTCAAGCCGCCACTGCTGCCGATTTAACTGAGCAAATGCGACGTCCTTTAAATAATAGTTATTCTCAAGAATCCCGAGATGAAGCCGACGGATTGCTGCGAATCGGTGGACAGCAGCAACAACAAGGCTCTTTAGCCAAAGCGATTGAATCTTGGTCGCAGGCACTCTTAATTTATCAAAATATCGGCGATGTCAAAGCCAAAGGTATGACCTATGATTTTTTAGGCATGGCTTATGCTGGGCTTGGTCGCTGGCGTGAAGCTGAAGATGCTTGGCGAAGAAGACTAGCTGTAGCGCGTGACAATCAAGATTTCCAAGGTCAAATTTTTGGGCTAAACAACATCGGCACACTGTTGCTACAAAAAGGCGAATCTTCCGCAGCGGCAAAAACCTATGCAGAAGCGTTAGCTATCGCTCAGAGTATTGATCATACAGCAGGAATTGGACTATCTCTGAGCAACTTAGGTCTAGTTGCCACGAGATTAGGCAATAGTAACCAAGCAATCAAACTACTAGAAAAAGCTTTAACATTTCGACGACAGACGGGCGATGGAATTGGAGAAGCCAACACCCTCAACAACCTCGGCGATGCCTACACCCTAGCCGAAGCTCACCAAGACATAATTAGCAGTTATGGATTAGCTTTGCGCCTCGCTACAGCCAACCGCGATCGCCAAAACGAACTCCGCGCCATTGATGGCTTAATCACCGATCATACAACGACCAAACACTATAACCGTGCTGCCGACTTGCTCCAACAAAGACTCTTCATTGCTCAAGAACTAAAAAGTCTCCCACAAGAGATGATATCTTGGCAATCTTTTGGTGAATTTTCCGAGCAACAAGGCAATTATCCTGCAGCCCGCGACTACTATCAAAAAGCAATCACCCTTGCTCGCGCACTGCAAGACAACAAACAAGAATTAATCTTAATCGACCTCATCACCAAAATCAGCAATAAATAACCTAATTAAAGGACACATTGCCATTTGGCTGAATCGACATCGTACTCTTATCTGTACCCAAATCCGTCGCGGCATCAAGCGACACATCCAACATTCCCGCTTGGGGAACTGGAGTCGCCCTCAGTAGTCCACCATCTTGCCTTCTAAAAGTGACATTAACAGGTGTTGGCAAACCTTGTAACATCACATAAGATTTTCCCGGTAGCGATCGCGGCTTCGTATTACCGATCACCTGATAAGTAATCACCGCACCAGTTTGATTCACCAGCCGCACATTCACCTTACCATTTTGAGGTACAACCGTTGCCACCACGAGTGGTAGTGGCGGAGGCAGAACAGCATACTGCTGTGGGAATGACCTCGGATAACTTTGACTTGGAGAAGCCGACCCCATATTCTGATTAGGCTGTAACTTCGGCAACTGACTATCCGGCAAATCGTCGCCACCAACTCCCAACTTCACCATATCTGGCGTAGGATTACTACGATCAACAATCAGACCTTGAGCCACCAAACGACGAGTCAAAGCATTTGGGGGACATCCTTGTGGTACTATAACTTGATGATTATGCGGCTCTTCGTAAAAAATACTCGGACAAGGGTTAATCTTACTCACAGACGGCTGCGCTAAAGCTACAGGGACAGTAGCAACAACCAATAAGGCACTACAAACACCGCCCACTAAATTGGGGTGCAATCGGTGGTTTTGCTTATTCATTTTCCGTGGATTATTTAAAAAACTAATATAAACCTAGCAAGCAATAATTGATTTTGCGTCTAACTAAAGATCAGGATTTGAAACGCGGAGTAACGCGGAGTTTCCTCGCAGAGTTTCTCCGCGTCTCTCTGCGCGACCTCCGCGCCTCTCCGCGTTTCAAAATTCTTAAGCTGTTTCCCACAGTTCCCGAATTTTATCAGGTAAGAATTTAGCAACTTCCTGAATTCTCTCCGGAGATAACTCATCTTTGGTGGCTGAGAATACGGCTTGAGTTACTTCTTCAACGTTTCTCTCGACAGATAGACCAGCTTCTTGTTTGATGCGGAAGAGGAAGGTCTCAGATTTGATGATTAAGGGTGGGCGAATTCTGCTTAAAAAGGCGACGATGGGATTGGTGTCTTTCCACAAGTCGGCAATTTCGCCTTGTAGGGCTTTGTCGTCTGTGGGTTCTGCTTGTTCGTGCAATTCGGCGGCAACATGTTCGGCTGCTTCTGTTGTCATCATATCCCGCATTGTGCGGAATACTACTTCGCTGATATCTCTGGCGTCAAAGAGATCTTCTAGTTCACCTTTGAGCATTACCTTTTCTAGGAAGGGCATATCTTTAGTGGCGATGCGAACTATTGGTCCAGATTCTAGAGCTTTTGGTGGGTTTGCCTTCATCTTCTCTAGCATTTTTTTGCCTTTTGGAGTCAGTTCGGCTTTTTTGAAGGTGATGAGGTGGGGTAGGGGACCATCGGCTGCGCCGAAGCTGTTGGCAATTCTGAAGTCGAATTCTTTAGGGTTGACGGTGCTAGGAACGTCTTCTTGGTTGGCGTAGGCGTTACCTGTAAATTCGGCTTTGATGTACTGTTTTTGATTTAGGTAGTCTAAGTGACCCATGAGTTCTACTGGTGTTAGCCCCCGACCTGCTAGGTCAGTTTCGGTAAAGCCAACTTCATGCATACTATTGCCACTTTCATCAATTTTTTTTAACAAAATATACGCGACATCTTCTCTTAAAGGAATTGGCATTTAATTTTCCTCTTTGGTATTAAGTTTCCCGTGGGATGGGAGTAAATTTTTGATTGCTTCAATTTTAAATTAGTAGGTAAAGCTACACTTTTTCATCTGCCAGAGGAAACATTTTTGAGCGTATTTACCTAAAATCGCGATGGATGTTCTGAATCTAAAGGAAATGTGACGGTGACTGTAGTGCCGATGTTTTGGGTACTTTCTAGTTGGATTGACCCTTGATGATTGTCGACAATGGCGCTCGCGATCGCAAGTCCCAATCCTGATCCAGTTGCCTCTGTCTGAATATTTTTTGTGTGGGTGCGGGCTGGGTCTACGCGATAAAATCTGTCAAACAGTTGGGGGATAGCTGCTGCGGGAATGCCGATTCCTGTGTCTTGCACCTGAATTTGTAGTTGGTGGGAACTATAGCGACGGTCAACGCGATTCAATCCTTCGATGTGAGCTAATTTTACTTTGACTTTGCCGCTGTCTGGTGTGTATTGGATGGCGTTGGCAATCAAGTTGGTAAATAGTCGCCCTAGTTGATCCCAGTTACCGAGGATTGTAAACCAATCATCTGGGAGTTCCGACACGGTGATGGGTGGTCCGACTAAGTTTAAAGAGATTTTAATATTTTTGGCGGTGGCAAGTAGCTGTTGTTCGGCAACTACTTCCATTAGCAATGCATCTAGAGGACAAGGTGAAAAATTTGCTTGGGTTTCGCTGCTGTCTTGTCGTGCTAGGAATAGCAAATCGTTGACTAGTCTGGCTAATCGCTGTGTTAACTTTTCGACTACCAATAAATGTTGTCGATATTCTTTGGCGGATGTACTTTGTACCGCTGCTAATTCCGGATCGGCTAGGGCTACTTGGACGTTGGTTTGAATCAGGGTAATCGGACTTCTGAGTTCATGGGAAGCATCTGCTGTAAATTGTTTGAGGCGTTGGTATGAATCGCGGACGGGTTCCATTGCTATTCCTGACAGGAACCAGCCACTAGCACCAACAGATATGATCATTAAGCTGATACCTAATGCTAAATCAAATATGAGTTGGCGACTCGGTTTGGTAACTTCAAACCAAGGATGACTGACACGCAGGTAGCCTAACACTTGTCGTTCCGCTTGTACTCGTTCGGTTACTTGTCGCAGCAAGAGTACGGGGGAATGGGGAGTAGACCGAATAATTTTGACTGTTTCACCTGTCCGGTTTGGGTGTACGGGAATTTTTAGCGGTTCTGAGAATGTTGACCAGAGTAATTTCCCGTTGGGACTGAACCACTCTAAATCAATGTGGTCGTCCTCGACACTGTCGGCGTTATCGCGGAAACTCGCTTCGACATTAATCCGCAATGTGGGGTGGTTGGATTTGACAGGCTCAATTACGAGCGATCGCGCTACTACTTCCACAACATGATTCAACGTATCATCAATCCGCTCAATTAATGTACTGCGGACGTACAGGTATACACCACTGGCAAATACTAACAGTAGCAAGGCTGTAATCGCAGTGTACCAGAGACCTAGGCGGCGACGTGTGGTTTGAAACATATCTGTGTGGTTTATTTCTGATTTTAATTATTTCTACTTAACACTATTAATTCTAATATCTAGATTTGCTCTCAGTTGGTACGGTGCTCAAAATATCCGGATTCAAAGTAGTTTACTTGTTGTTATTAATAATGAGATAAATTTAGATGTTATATGCAAACATATTTAGCCAATTTACCTGCAAATGAGGAGAATACAAATGTTCCTGATATTGGTAAGTCAAAATTACCGCCATTACATCAAACAGCTAAAAAAGACAAATTACCTCATAAAGTTACCTCTGTAAAAACATCTCAACCTGAATCAGTAAAATTACCGATATTTGCCAACAATTCTTCAAATGAAACACCGGCAAAGCCCGTAAAAATTAATAACATTCAGCTACCAAGTGTAAGAAATATTGGTAAGCCTGAACTAATTGTCGAACCGTTAACACCTCATCCAACTGCCGAATTAAAAAAACAGCAGCCATCCATTCCCAAGAATTCTCCTACCCCTTTAGTGACGCCACTTCCGAATAAACCGACAACAGAGGATTCTCAAGCAGATCCAAATTATATTATTTCTCCGCGCATAGTTCCAAATGCGAAAATTAACTCTTTTACAACCACCCTCCCTCTTAACGGCATACCCATTAGTCATTTAACAAAGTGGGAGACTTTTCAGGGTGTAACTTTTGGGAAAACCCAAAATACTAATTACAATTTTAATGGAATTGTTAAACTTCAGAGTCAAGTTACCGAAAATCTAAGTAAAGATAACATTTTCACAGTTGAACAAACCGGAAGTTATTTCCAGTTACAAACAGTGAGACAATCGCGCCAAGTCACAGTCAGTCGCCAAGACGCGCAAACTGTCTTTGGAACTCAAATTCAGATGAGTTTGACTGCGGACTGTATTTTTCCGGGAACCAAGCCAACACAGCAATGCACTTACACTCCCGGTTTAGTTACCGACCGTCAAAGTATCGATTCGCAATCTCTCGTACCAACCCGCGTTTTCCAAACTTCTAAAGTTGGCGATGTCGTGACGCCGGAAACTATCGCAGCCATTAGACAACCAGGTTTTCAAAGAGGTGCTAACGGTCAAGAAATTGGCATAGATTTGGAATTTCCTAATAGTGGATCGTTTTCTGGAAATAGTCAAGTTACTCAACCTACTTACACTCGAAAAGAAGAAACTAGTTATACTCCAGCCGGATTTTACTCTCAGGTCAAACAAGTTGTTCGCGCTAACGACCATGAAGCAGTTCTCGGTCGGACAGTTCGTGGTTATGGATTGGTCGTGGATGATCCAAATACATTAATTAACTCGGCAGTACAATTAGGAAATCTTTGGTTACCTGATGCCGAACCGGAGATTAAAGGTGGGACAAAACCAGTCAATACTAATATTAATAAAAACTTATTTTTAGCGGCAAATAATGTTCTTTTACCAGCAAATAGTTTTACTATTTATCATGCGGGAATTGGACATGCAGAAAGCACACCTTCAAATATAACATCACTCAATCAAATCAAAAATGCTAGCTTCAACAGTATTTGGATTGGTTGTAAGGATTCAGGTAAAAAATGATAGAGGGCGGGAAATCTGCTAAAGTGGACACATGAAGAAGCCCACAGATCATACACAGCAGGAAAAAACCGAAATAGAGCAGTTAAGCCAAGCGGAACTGGTTG